>Ga0194132_10002438_pt1 | contig 34847 bp, 31 predicted proteins | sample TA2KigOf80mmetaG_FD_148612 | JGI IMG/M metagenome (GOLD analysis project Ga0194132, IMG submission 148612) | Freshwater microbial communities from Lake Tanganyika, Tanzania - TA2015054 Kigoma Offshore 80m | ecosystem: Environmental > Aquatic > Freshwater > Lake | place: Tanzania: Lake... | reverse complement strand
TGGCTGAAGGGTGGGTGCCGGTGTCGCGGATGGCTGAAGGGTGGGTGCCGGTGTCGCGGATGGCTGAAGGGTGGGTGCCGGTGTCCGGTCCGCGTCCACGACGACGAACCGATCTCCGGTGTTCACCACGATCGCCCGCGGGTCGGCGTAGCTCGTCCGGGCTCCCTCACCCATGCCGAGGCGTATGGCCTCGAACGTGGCGAATCCGGTGGGAATGCCGTACGTACCCTGGCCGGCAGCGGCGCCGAGAGAGAGCAGGACGAACGCAAGCAGGGCGGCACCGGCGGTCATGCGGATGCGTCGCGGCAGCGCGAGGCGCGGGGTGAGCGCGACCGCCACCGGGAAGAGGCCCGAGAGGACGACGTACAGGTAACGCCTCGTCGTTTCGATCGGAATGAGCGTGACGAAGATCACGAGCATGAGCGGCCAGCGCGGCCGCTCTTGGAAGCGCAGGAAGAGCCATAGGACCGCCGCGATCAAGGCGAGCGCGAGCGAGTCCTTGAGCCCAACCGAGTTCCACAGCACGATCGAGGGGAGGAGGGCTACGGCGAACGTGCTCAGCAGCGCCGGCCGGGCGCCGAGGAGCCTAGACGCGATGCCATACACGAGCAGCACCGTCGCCCCACCCAGTGCCGCGTTGACAATCTGGATGTGCAGCATGACCGGTCCGAAGATCCAGAAAACGAAGAGCTCGAGGAAGAAGAACGATCCGATGAGATACGCCTGCCCGAACCAGGACACGGGGAAGAAGCGCGGGTCGGGTCGGCCCTGCATCCACTGGAGGACGCCCCAGGAGAGCTCCGCATAGCTCGCGTCATCACCCACGACGTAATAGATCGGAACGGTCGAGGAGAACACCGTCCGGCCGAGCGCCTCGGCACCGAAGTACAGGACCGCGGCGGAGGCGAACCGCAGGCCCAGCCCGAGCAGCAGCGCGATACCGACCGCCGGCCGGTGCTCATTCGGCACGAGCAGGCGGAAGAGAAGGCCGACCAGCGCCGACGTGACGGCGATGAGCACCACCGCGCCGAATTGCCCTCTTGAGAGGGGCAGTCCGATGCCGAGGCCCAGCAACAGGCCGGTGACGGCAGCGAACGCCGAGAGCCATGGATGCGCGCGGATGTATGCCATGACGCGCCGCTGAAGATCCGTGCCCAGAGGCTCAGATTACCGGAAACGGCTTCGCAACGCCCGTACACTGACCGCATCGCGACGGTTCTCATCACCGGCGGCGGCGGCTTCATCGGCTTCCACCTCGCTCGTCTGCACGCTTCGAGGGGCGACCGGGTCACCCTGGTCGACAGCCTCGCGAAGGGCGATGGAGCGGTCGACGCCGACCTCGCTCGCCTGCTCGCCTCCGGCTCCGTGCACCTCGAGCGGATCGACCTTGCCACGGCCGATGGCGCGGCGGCGCTCGCCCCGCACGCCGGCGTGGACGTCCTGTACCACCTCGCCGCGATCAACGGCACGCAGCTCTTCTACGAGAAGCCGTACGAAGTCTCGACCGCGAACCTACGCATCATGATGAACGTCCTCGACGCCGCCGAGCGAGGGCGGCCCGGGCGCCTCGTCTACTCCTCGACCTCGGAGGTCTATGCCGACGCCGGCGCCGTCGGGCTGCTGCAGGTCCCAACCGATGAATCCGCGCCCGTCGTCTTCACGCAGCCGACGAAGATCCGGTTCTCGTACGCCACCAGCAAGTTCATGGGCGAGTTCCTCGCCCTGCGCTTCGCTGAGGCGAAGGGCGTGCCTACGACGGTGATCCGCTACCACAACGTCTACGGCCCTCGGATGGGCCACCGCCATGTGGTGCCTGAGCTGATCGCCCGCATCCGCGGGGGGTCCGGGCCGCTCGACGTGTTCGGCCTCGATGAGACGCGCGCGTTCTGCTACGTGGCCGACGCGGTCGAGGCCACCCGGCTCGTCGGCGCGCTGCCCGAAGCTCCCGACCTGGTGCACATCGGGGATGCGCGGGAGGAGATCCGTGTGGAGGACCTCACGCGCCTGCTCATGAAGCTCATGGGAATCGACCGGCCGATCCGCGAGGCCGGGCGGCGCGACGGATCGGTCTCGCGGCGCTGTCCCGACACCACGAGGCTCCGGCACCTGACCGGATTCACGCCGCAGCACTGGCTCGCGGAAGGCCTCCTGCAGACCCTGGAGTGGTACTCAGCGCCGTCGGCGTAGCAGCCGGTCGGCCCAGGTGCGGCGGACGAGCCACGCGTACCAGCGAACGTAGCGGGGAAGCCACTTCCAGAGCTGAAACTTCGACGTGCCGACCTCGCGCTCGCGCCACGCCGTCGGGATCTCGACGATCCGTTCGCCGGCGGCGTAGGCCTTGGCGCAGAGCTCGAGCGAGTACTCGAAGCCGCCGGTGGTCTCGATGGGTGTCCTGCGGACGAACGCCGCGTCCCATAGCTTGAAGGCATTCGTGGGATCGGACGTCGGCAGGCCGGTCAGCCAGTGCAGCGTGATGCCTCCCCAGCGCGACAGGAAGCCTTTCATGAACGGCCCCCCGCTCATCGAGCCCCCCCTCGAGTGGCGGGTCGCGCTCACCACCACGTTGCCCTCACGATGGAGCGAGACCATGCGGTCGACCGCGGCGATGTCGTCGGTGTTGTCCGCCATCGTCACGAGTAGCGCGTCCCCGCGGGCCTCCGCGATGCCGGTGCGGATCGCGTTCAGCAGGCCGCGACCGGCGCCGAAGCGGTTCCTGACCAGGCGCACGCGCGCGTCGGCCGCGCGAATCCGCTCGACCACTGCCACCGTGGGATCGCTCTCGCTGTCGTACACGACGAGCAGCTCGTAGGCGGTGCGCACGTTGGTCGCGATCGTTTCGATCGCCTGTCCGACGTTCTCTTCCTCGTGGTACACGGGAAGGAGGATCGAAAGCTCTGGCTCGGCCTCGGACACTCCCGTAGTATCGCGGCGTGCAGCCCCCCATCGCATGCGGCTACTGATCACCGGGGCATCCGGATTCATCGGAGGCGCCTCGGCGCGGGCCCTCGCCGACGGCAATGAGGTCTGGGGCTGGTCACGGACCTACAGCGAGCGCGCCGGCATCCCGCGCGAGCGGTATGTGGAAGCCGACGTGCTCGCGCAACCCGCGGATCTGCCCCCGTTCGACGTGATCGTCCACTGCGCGGGTGTCGTCGCGCCAGGTGATGCGCTGGCTGCACCGATGGAAGCGATGCGCGTGAACGCGGCCGGCACGGCGCGCATCTTCGAGCTCGCGCGCGCTTCGGGCGGAGCGGTCGTGCTCGCGAGCAGCGTGTACGTCTATGACGGCTCCTCCGAGCTGCCGTGGGACGAATCCACCCGGCTTGATCCGATCTCCCCGCTCGGAGCGTCCAAGCTCGGCGCTGAGGCGGCGGCGATCGCGTTCTGGCGCTGCTTCTCGGTGCCGTCGATCCTGCTGCGCATCTTCACGGTCTACGGCCCAGGTGCGAAGGACTCCTCATTCATGGCTTCGGCGATCCGCAAGATCGCCGGCGCGAGCGGGCAGGTCGAGTTCGGTCCCGGCGAGTCGACGCGTGACTTCATCTACATCGACGACGTGGTGGGCGCGATCCGCGCCGCCGTGGCGAAGGTGCAGGCCGTGCGGGGGGCCGAGGCTGTGAACGTCGCCAGCGGCCGCGAGCGATCGATCCGCGATGCGGCGCACGCAATCGCGCGCGTGCTCGGAAAGGGCGACCTCGCGCTGGTGTTCGAGAAGCTTCCCGTCCGGCCGGACGAGAAGGGCTCGGGGCACTCGCGACACGCCGCGCTGACCGCGAAAGCGAAGCGCCTCCTCGGCTGGGAGGCTTCGGTTGAATTCGAGGAGGGGATCCGACGTGCATTGGCTTCTGGAGCGGGGACGCTGTCGTGAGTGATCAGGAGCGCGAGCGGCTCCTCGCCGAGATGGATGCCCTCATCGCCCGGTACGTGGCGTCGCGGATCGCGAACGAGGCGACCACCGATCGCGTGCCGCTGAGCTCCGTGGCGTACGACGCCCGCGAGCCGCAGGCGGCGCTGCGCACCATCCTGTCCAACTGGATCTCGCAGGGACCGAAGGTCCGCGAGTTCGAGGCCGCTTTCGCGGCATACGTCGGCACGCGGCATGGGGTCGCGGTGAACTCGGGCTCGTCGGCGAATCTGCTCGCGTTGGCGTCCGCGATCGAGATGGGCGACCTCGCACCCGGCGACGAGGTGATCGTGCCGGCGACGACGTTCGCCACCGTTGCCTCCCCGGTGATCCAGGTCGGATGCGTCCCCGTCTACGCCGACGTCGATCCCCTCACGTACAACCTCGACGCGGGCGCGTGCGACGCCGCCGTCGGGCCGCGCACCCGCTGGATCATGGCCGTCCACACGCTCGGGTATCCCGCGGACATCCCAGCGATCGCGCGTGTCGCCGAGCGTCGCGGCCTGAAGATTCTCGAGGACTGCTGCGAGGCGCACGGCGCGGCGATCGGGGACCGCAAGGTGGGGAGCTTCGGCACTCTGGCGACGCACAGCTTCTTCGTCGCGCACAACATGACCACCGGCGAGGGCGGGATGGTCCTGACCAACGACGACAGGTATGCCAAGGTCAACCGGTCGCTCCGCGAGTTCGGGCGCCTCGACCAGGCGGCGATCGACGAGGGGCGCTTCTACACCGACGACAAGCTCGTCGATTACGACAAGCGCTACATCTTCGAGCGCATCGGGTACAACGTCCGCATGACCGATGTGACCGCCTCGTTCGGCGTCGAGCAGCTGCGCAAGCTGGACGCGATGAACGCCAAGCGCATCGCGAACGCCGCGTTCTACACGCGCGAGCTCGCGCGGTTCGCGAGCTATGTGCGGCCGGCGAAGGTGCCTGCGGGCCTGACGCACACGTACTACACGTACCCGCTCACTGTGGTGCCGGGCTCGGGCGTGAAGCGCGGCGAGCTCGTGCGCCACCTGGAGCGGGACGGCATCGAGACGCGACCGATCTTCGCGGGATGCCTTCCGGACCAGCCGGGATTCCGCAACCAGCCGGGTCGCGTGGCGGGTGATCTGCCCAACGCGCGCATGCTCCGCGACAACGCGTTCTTCATCGGGGTGCACCCGGCCTTGACCGAGCGTCAGCTCGGACGGGTCATCGAGTCGTTCGGGCGGTTCTTCGGGTCGCGCTGACCGCTTCGTAGATCCCGAGGTAGTCCTCGGCGGCGCGGTCCGCCGAGTACTCCCGCTCCGCGAGACGGCGGGCGTTCGCACGGGCGTCCTCGTCCCCCAGGAGCCGGACCAGCCCGGCCGCGGCGCGGGCGATCTCGGCGTCGGAATAGCCCGTGATCACGTGCCCCGCGGCGTCGCGCGCCACGAGCGAATCGGTGTCCCCCTGGCCGGCATTCACCACCACGGGGAGCCCGCACGCGAGGTACTCCGCGACCTTGATCGGCGACGAGCCGAGCTTCGAGGAGGCCTGCTCTAGCAGGCAGATCCCGGCGTGCGCCCCGCCGAGCAGGCCCGGCATCTCATCGAACGACGCCGCCCGGATCTCGACGGCGTCTAGGAGGCCGTGCGCCGCCGCGCGCTCGCGGACGATCTCGTGCTGGCCGACGTTCAGCACGAGGAAGCGCAGATCGGGCACGGCGCGCCGCGCCTGGGCGAACACCCGCAGCATCGGGTCGAGCGCATACCACATGCCCAGCGAGCCGGCGTAGACGAGCGTCGGATGGGGCCGCCGCTCGGGCGCAGGGCGGAAGCGATCGAGATCGACCGCGCACGGGATGACCGTGACCGGGGTCTCCTGCGGAAGCGCGCGCGCGTAGCGCGGCTCCGTGCGTAGGCGCTCCTCCGCACGGTGCGTGAGCACCACCACGGCCGCGGCACCGCGCAGCAGATGCCATTCGACCCAGCGCAGCACGCGGTATCTGAGATCCCGTTCGGTCCAGTGGCCGCCTTCCACGTACTCCTCGGGGAGGAAGCCGCGCATATCGAAAATGTACGGGCGCCGCAAGACCGCGTGCGCGGCCCACGCGATCGCGGCCGGCAGGTAGCTCCGCGCATGCACCACGTCGGTTCCGCGGAGCAGCAAAGCGCCGACCCGGAAGCCGCCGATGAGGATGTCGCGGACCTTGGCAAGGAGCCCCTGGCCGGCGGTCGCGCGGATCGGATGCCAGCGGGCGATGCCCTCGGGCGGCGCGGGAAGATCCCCGCGCTCGAAGCTGACCAGGTCGATCGTCACGCCGCGGGCGATGAGGCGGCGGAGGTAGGGGAGCACCTGGCTCCGGACCAGCGCGGTCGCCGACCCGTTGTGGGTGAGGAAGACGACCTTCATGCGCGGTCACCGAGGAGCTCGAGGTAGAGGCGCTCGATATCGCCGACGAGGCGGCCGGCGTCGTACTTGGGGAACACGGCGCGCGCTGCGGCCGCTCCGAGGCTCGCCCGCCGCGCGGGGTCGCGCAGGAGCGCACCGATGGCGGCGCCGATCGCCTCGGCGTCACCCGCGGGCACGAGGAGGCCGGTCACCCCGTCCGTGACCACATCGGGCACGCCGCCCACGTTGGTGGCCACGATCGCCTTTCCCGCGGCCATGCCCTCGATGACGCTTACGGGCGAGCCCTCGTTGAGGGAGGTGAGCGCGAGGACGTCGAGCGCGGCGAGGACTTCGGGAATGTCCGCGCGCCAGCCGACGAAGCGGCAGCATGCCGTCAGGCCCAGCGCCGCCGTGACCTCCTCCAAGCGCCGGCGCTCCTCGCCGTCGCCCACCACGACCGCGACCAGGCCGGGAACGTCGGCACGCGCCCGGGCCACCGCGCGCAGGAACGTGGCGACGTCCTTGATCGGCACCAGCCGCGCGACGATCCCCACGGTTGGCGCCCCGGCGGGGATGCCGAGCTCGGCCCGAATCGCCGACCCGCTCACGGGCCGACGCAGCGGCTCGAGGTCGAAGCCGAGCGGCACCTCGACGATCTTCTCCGTCGGAGCGATCCCGCGGTCCACGAGCTCGCGGCGACCACTCGGCGTGATCGCGATGAGGCGGGTGCTCATCCGCGCCAGCATGCGCTCGGCCGACGCGTAGATCCGCGACGCCCCGCCGCCGAAGTACCCCTGGAACACCGAGCCGTGGTACGTGTGCAGGATCACCGGCGCGCCGACGAGCCGTCCGGCGATGCGTCCGAACATGCCGGCCTTGGCGAGATGGGTATGCACGATGTGCGGGCGGAAGCGCCGCGCGATGCCCAGGACCGCGCCCAGCGCGCGCACGTCGTCGAGCGGCGAGATCCTCCTGCCCAGCGCCGGCACGCGGACCGGCCGGACCTGCGCGATGCGGCCGAGCTCGAGCATGCTGCCCTCGGTCTCGCCCTCCTGGCCGGCGACGAGCAGGGTCTCGAAGCGGGAGGGATCGAGCCGAGACGTGAGGAGGGCGGTGTGAATGGCCGGACCGCCCACGTTCAGACGGGTGATGACCCGAAGGACCCGGATGCGCGCTACGGCTTCGCCCCCGCACTCTCGCGAAGCCAGTCCACCGTGCGGCGCAGGCCCGCTTCGAAGTCGACGACGGGCTCGAACCCGAGCAGCCGCCGCGCCAGCCCGATGTCCGCGTGCGAGTTGCGGATGTCCCCGGGCCGATCGGGGGCGAAGGTCGGCTCCAGGCGCCGGCCGAAGATGGCCGAGATGCTGTCGAGCAGCGCGAGGAGCGAGTGCGGTGCGCCGGCCGCGACGTTGACCGACTCGCCCGCGAGCTTGGGCGCGCGCGCGGCGAGGAGGTTCGCGCGAACCACGTTGTCCACGTACGTGAAGTCGCGCGACTGCCGGCCGTCGCCAAAGACGCGAGGCGCGTCCCCGCGCATATACGCGGTCACGAAGAGCGGGATCACCGCCGCGTACGCCGAGCTGGGGTCCTGGCGGGGCCCGAAGACGTTGAAGTACCGCAGGCTCACCGTCTGCATCCCGTACAGCTCCGCGAAGACGCGCGTGTAGCACTCGGCGGCGAGCTTCGCGACGGCATACGGCGAGCGCGGGACGGTGGGCATGGTCTCGCGCATCGGGGGCTCCGACACGTTGCCGTACACGGACGACGACGACGAGGTGATGAAGCGCGGGACCGCCGCATCGCGGGCCGCGACGAGGAGGCGCAAGGTGGCCGTCGCGGCGGCCTCGTGGCAGCGCAGAGGATCGCGCACCGACCGGGGTACCGACCCGAGGGCCGCGAGGTGGAAGATGACGTCGTTGCCGCGGACGACGTCGTCGAGCGGCGCGGAGGAGAGGTCCACCTCGGCGATCTCCGCGCGGACTCCCGCGAGGTTCGCGCGGCTTCCCGTCGAGAAGTCGTCGGCGACGGTGACGTCGATGTTCTGGTCGACGAGAGCGCGAACGAGGTGGGAGCCGATGAAGCCGGCGCCGCCCGTGACGAGAGCACGACGAAGGGGATCTGGGCGGAGCGTCATCGATTCGTAGGAGCGAATGTATCAGCGCGCCGCGCCGCCCCGGCAGCGACCGCCAGAACCGCCGCGAGCGCGAGCATGAGCGTCAGCGACGCGATCGCGCCGAACGTTCCCGACAGCAGCGTCGTCGCGGCGAAGGGGGCGATCACCGGGAGGATGAAGAGCGCGTAACCCGCGACCGGCGCCTGAAGCTTCACGTGGCCGGCGATCGTGATGATCCCGGTCGACACCAGATAGGCGGCGAGGGTCGCCAGCGCCGCACCGGTGATGCCGTGCTGCGGGATCAGGAGCAGGTCGAACGCGACGTTGGTCGCCACGGCCGCGACAACCGCGAGCGTCACCGGCCAGACGATGCCACGCGCCGTCAGCGCGGGATTGATCATGTGGAAGACGGCCGCGACGCACGACGCGACAAGCAGGACCGAGAGCGGGACGATCGCCTCGGCGAACGTCTCGCCGAAGATGAGCGGGACGATCGGATCGGCGAACGTCAGCAGCAGGCCCGTGCCGGTCGCGAACGCCACCAGCGCGAGGCGCGCCGGCCGTCCGAGAAGCGAGCGGACCTCACGGTCGTCGCCGCGCGCGGCGGCGGCCGAGAGCCAGGGCAGCAGGACGGTGGACGCGACGACCGGGAGCTGCTGCACCGTACCGGCGATCTGGAACGCGAGGGCGTAGAGCCCGAGCTGCGGCAGGGTGAGGAACTGCCGGATGATCACGAAGTCGATCCACTGGCTGCCGAAGATGCCGGCCCAGCTTCCGCCGAGCTGCGGCAGCGAAAAGCGCCAGAGCTCGCGCAACCGGCGGCTCTCCGGCGCGGCGTCGCGCAGCAGGCCGGCTCGCCAGATGAGCGTCAGCCCGGCGCCGCCGATCGTCACCGCCGCGAGCGCCATGCCCCCGAGCACTCCCGGCGCGTCGAGCGGTCCGGCAAGGGTCGCCAGCGCGAGGATCGCGACGAGCGCGGCCGCCTTCTCGGCGAAGAGGCTCGCGCCGTAGAGGGGCATCCGACCGGCCGCTTGGAGTGCCCCGCCGATCGTCTGCGCGAAGGCCGCGGCGAGGAGGTGCACGGATACGACGAGCAAGCCTTCCTCCGGGACGTCGACGTAGGCGGCGATCGGTGCGCGGCCCGCCCACAGCGCGAGGACCGCGAGGATCAGGCACGGCGCGAGGATCACGGTCCGCGACCGCAGCGACGCCGCCACGGTGCCCCGAAGCGCGTGCTCCTGCGCACCGAACCGGATGAGTCCGGGGAGGGTCCAGGCCGACGCGAGCGTGAGCAGAACCTGCGACACCATAAGCAGGAGCGCCAGGCGTCCATATCCGCCGGCGCCGAGGTATCGCGCGACGATGATGTTCGTCGCGACACCGGTGACGATCGCCGCGTAGCTGCCGACGGACAGTGTCGCGATGGCGGCGCCGAGGCTCCGGAGCGTCAGCATGGGGCCTATCGTAGGTTTCACCTTCATGTGCGGCATCGCCGGCATCGCGAGCCGGACACCGAGCGACCTCACCGCTCCACTTCGCCGAATGCGCGACCTCATCGCCCACCGGGGCCCCGATGCCGCGGGCGAGAAGGTGACCCCCCACGTCGCGCTCGGGATCCGGCGCCTCGCCATCGTCGACCTGCTCACCGGAGATCAGCCCCAATGCAACGAGGACGGAACCGTGTGGACCGTTTTCAACGGCGAGATTTACAATTTCCAGGAGCTGCGCGAGGAGCTCTCTCGCAAGGGACACCGGCTCGTCACCGAGCACTCCGACACCGAGACGATCGTGCATCTCTACGAGGACCTCGGGGAGCGCTTCGTCGAGCGGCTCGAGGGGATGTTCGCGATCGCGGTCTGGGACACGAGGACCGGCACGCTCGTGCTCGCGCGCGACCGGATGGGAAAGAAGCCGCTGCTCTACGTGTCCGAGAGCGACCGCCTCACGTTCGCGTCGGAGCACGCGAGCCTCCTCGCCGGCCTGCGCGGGCGTCCTTCGATCGATCCCCAGGCGGTGCGCCGCTACCTCCGGTTGGGATACGTTCCTGCGCCCGGCGACGCGTTCGCGGGCCTCCAAAAACTCCCACCCGCGCACGTCCTGGTCTGGCGCGACGGCACGGTCGCGCTCCGGCGGTACTGGACGCCGCCCCAGGCCGGGACGCTCACGATCGGCGAGGAGGATGCCGTGCTCGAGCTGCGCCGCCTCCTGCGTGCTGCGGTCGCCCGCCGCCTCATCGCGGACGTTCCGATCGGCGCGTTCCTTTCGGGTGGCGTGGACTCCAGTGGCGTGGTGGCCACGATGGCCGAGCTCACGCCGCACGTCAGAACCTTCTCGATCGGCTTCGACGACGCCGCGTACTCCGAGCTACCGCACGCCCGGCGCATCGCGGAGCGCTACGGCACCGAGCACCATGAGTTCGTCGTCCGTCCCGAGGGGCTCGAGGTGCTCGACCAGCTGGTCCGGCACTACGGCGAGCCGTACGCCGACTCGTCCGCGGTGCCGACGTTCTTCCTCTCCAAGCTCACGCGTCGGCACGTGACCGTGGCGCTGAACGGGGACGGCGGCGATGAGCTCTTCGCCGGATACGAGCGGCACCAGGCCGCGCAGATCGCGTCGCGTTTCGATCGCGCGCCGCTGTCGGCCGCGAAGCTCGCGCTCTGGCTCGTCGGATCGGTGCTCCCCGACTCGCTCTCCCCGCGGTCACGGGCGAGAAGGGTCAAGCGCTTCGTCGGCGCCCTCTCGCTCCCGCCGAGCGAGCGCTATCTCCGCTGGCTCGGGGTCTTCGACACGGCGCAGCTCGCGCCACTCCTCGACCCGGCCTTCGCGGCCGAGACCGCCGGCGCCGACGACGTCGCGAGCCTCACCGGGCAGACCTGGACATGGGCGGATCCCATCGCCACCGCGCAGGCGATCGATCGCGCCGTGTACCTTCCCGACGACCTGCTGGTGAAGGTGGACATCGCCTCGATGGCGAACTCGCTCGAAGTCCGCTCTCCGCTCCTGGACCGCGAGCTCGTCGAGTTCGCGATCTCGCTGCCCACGTCGCTCAAGATCAAGGCGGGCGAGCGCAAGTACGTCCTCAAGAAGGCGCTGGCCGACCGCGTACCGCGCGAGAACATGTACCGGCCGAAGCAAGGGTTCGGCGTTCCCGTGGGAGCGTGGTTCCGTGGCGACCTCGGCGGATTCGCGGAGGACATCATCCTCTCGGCACGAGCGCGGGGCCGCGGCTACTTCCGCCCCGACGTTCTCGAGCGCCTGGTCCGTGACCACACCTCGGGCCGCGAGGATCATACGCATCGTGTGTGGTCCCTCCTGATGCTCGAGCTCTGGCACCGCGCGTTCACGGATCCGAATTGAAGGCCGGCTTCACGGACCTCCTCCGCTGTCCGTCGTGCGGCGGCGCCCTGCGCTGCGTGGTCGGAGACCGCGAGGGTGAGCGCATCGTGTCCGGGTCGCTGTGGTGCGATGCCTGCGGTCGGGAGTTCCCGATCGTTGCCGGCATTCCGCGCTTCGTACCGGCGGAGAACTACGCCAGGTCCTTCGGTGAGCAGTGGAAGCGCTTTCGGACCGCGCAGATCGATCGCTTCAACGGGACGACGCTTTCGGAGCGGCGACTCCTGTCGGAGACCGGGCTGCCGGCGGAGTGGTGGAAGGGCAAGCGGGTCCTCGACGTGGGCTGCGGTGCGGGGCGCTTCGTCGAAGTCGCGTCGCGTCTCGGGGCGCACGTGGTCGGCCTGGACTACAGCGACGCAGTCGATGCGGCGGCACTGAACGTCGCGGGCGACCCCAGCGTCGAGCTCGTCCAGGCCGACGTGTATGCGATGCCCTTCGCCCCGGGGACGTTCGAGGCGGTGTACTGCATCGGCGTCGTGCAGCACACGCCTGATCCCCTACGTGCGGTCGCGGCGCTGGCGGTCCCGGCGCGCCCCGATGCCCACATCGCCGTGACGGCGTACGAGCGGCGCCGGACGACCCCGCTCTACAGCAAGTACCTCGCGCGGGCGGTGCTCCGGCCGCTGGGCACCGAGGGCAAGCTGAGCCTGGTCCGCCGCCTCATGCCCGTCCTGTTCCCGTTGACGGACGTGCTCTTCCGAATCCCGCTTCTCGGACGCGTCTTCCGCTTCGCCATCCCGGTCGCGAACTACGTCGACCTGAAGGAGCTCAGCCGGAGCCAGCGCTACGAGTGGGCGCTCCTCGACACCCTCGACATGCTCGGGCCCGCGTACGACCAGCCCCAACGGGAGAGCGAGGTCACCGCCGCGCTCCGCAACGCGGGTGTCGTGGACGTCCGACGGCTGCCGAGCGTGGGCCTGAACATGGTCGGCCGACGGGCGCCGGTGGGCGCCTGATGCGACCAGCGTTCTTCCGCCTTTCGGAGCTCCGCCGGTTCTTCGAGTTCGCCCGATCGGAGCGGCGGCTCACGTCGATCAGGGACTGGGATGGCGGCGACGCCCTCGTGCTGCGGCATGACGTCGACCTCGATCTCTCAGGCACCGCGGGCGTCAGCGAGCTCGAGCAGCAACTCGGGATCCCGGCGACGTATTGCGTCATGACAACCAGCGACCTCTACAACGTGGCCGCCCCCGCGAGCCGTGCCGTGCTCAGGAGCCTCGCCGAAGCGGGCTTCGACATCGGACTGCACTTCTGGCCGGCCGCGTACGGAAGCGCCGACCGCGCGCAGCTGGCCGCACGCGTGCGGAACGAAGCGCGTCTCCTCGAGGACATCACCGGTCAGCCGGTCACCTCCCTGAGCCTGCACAACCCGTCGGCCAACGGGCTGTACCCGGCCTTCGACGGCTTTCGTGGGGCATACGGCGCCGAGCTGTTCGTGCCCGGTCGATACCTCTCGGATTCGCGCATGATCGTCGGCGAGGATCCCTTCGCCTTCGTCTCGCGAACGCGCGGCGGAGTGGCTCAGCTGCTTCTCCATCCGGAGCATTTCACCGAGCAGGGCCTCGGCTACGACGAGATCTTCGATCGGATCGAGCGGCGGCGCATGGCGATCATTGACGGCTACATGAGCGTCAACGCGACGTACGCGCAGGATGTCACCGGAGGACTTTCGGCGACTCTCGACCGGCGCGCCCGCGATCGCGGCTGACTACTCCCGCATGCGCAGGAGCTTGGCCGGTACGCCCGCGACGACCGAGTAGGGCTCGACATCGCTCGTCACGACCGAGCCGGCACCGACGAGCGCGCCACGCCCGATCGTCACCCCCGGCAGCACGATCGTACCCCAGCCGAGATCGCACTCGTCCTCGATCACCACTTCGGCGGCGACCAGTGGGCTTGTGAGGAGCGGAACGAAGCGCCCCTGATCCTCGTGCGTGGAGGTGAGAATCCCGACGCCGGGCCCGATCCCGACCTTCTTGCCGATGTAGAGGCCTCCGGCGCTGTGGAACATGCACTGCTGGCCGATCCAGCTGTCGTCCCCGATCTGCATCTCGGACTTGTAGTAGCCCTTGAGGATCGCGTTGTGCCCGACATAGATGTTCGAGCCCATGCTGATGGTCTCGGGGTGGAAGACGAGCACCCCGGGCTCGAACACGACGTTCGAGCCGAGAGCTTTGAAGCGATCCAGCTGCAGCTCGCCGGTCCCATGCGATGCGTGTTGGCCGCCGGGACTCACGTCACTGTCCTCCTGGTGTTTGCGCTGTGATTCTACGCCGACCGCGCATTGGGATCGGTACGATGGAACGCGATGGCAGCCGCGATGACCCGTGGTCACCGGCGCATCGCTCTGCTGGACAACACGACGAACGCGTCGTACGTATTCGCCAAGATGCTGCGGCGCCGTGGCTACGACGCGGACTTCATCCAGCAGCCGAATCTTCCGTTCAATCAGCAGCCCGTGTGGGAAGACGCGGATCTCGCGCGCCCGGTGGCGGACGTGTACGACCGCACGCCGAGGGACGCCTACTGGCGAGCGCTCGAGAAGGAGGTCGGCTGGCACAAGCCGGAGTGGGTGAGGCGCCCCGGCGTCAGCGTTCGCGCGGTCTGTGTGGGCATCAGACTGCCGGCGGCGCTGGCGCGGGTCATGCCGCTCGGCGTGATGCCGTTCGGTCTGCCCGTGATCGTGCCGGAGGTGCCGATCATCGCGGCGGCGAGCGAGTACGACGTCCTCGTCGCTCTCGGACCGTCCGCAGGGAGTGCGTATCTGGCCGGACCGCCGTACGGGGTGATCACGATGGGCTGGGACGTCTTCACGCTGCCCTTCATGACGACGTCGCGCAATCCCGTCCAGCGCGCCCGAGGATTCCTCCAGCGTGCCGCTCTGAAGCGGTCGCTCGCGATTCTCGGAATGCCATCGATGGACCTGGGTTTCCTGCGGGCGCTCGATTTGGCGGATCACCTGCGGCCGTTCCCGGTTCCGGTCGACGTCGAGAGCTATGACGCGATCGAGCCCGGCTCGCGCGCGGAGGTGTTCGGGGCGGACGTCGCCGCCCGCATGGAGGGCAGGATCGTGTACTTCTGTCCTTCCCGGGTCTCCTTCGCCGAGAAGGGTCAGGACCTGCTGCTGCGCGCGTTCGCTCAAGTTCGCGCGCGCGGCGTACCTGCGTTCCTCCTGCTGCTCGGATGGGGACACGAGGCGGCCGTCGCCTCCTCCCTTATTTCCGAGCTCGGCCTCTCGGACGACGTCTGCCTCCTGCCCACCGTGTACAGCAAGCGCCGCCTGATTCGCGCACTCCGTCTGGCCGACGTGGCAATGGTGCAGTTCATCCTCGGCGGGTACGGCATGCTCGCTCGCGAGGCGCTCGCGTGCGGTGTGCCGGTCGTGAGCTCCTACGATCCGGCGCAGCCCCAGCCACATCCGGCCGACGATCCCGCGCCCATCCTCTCGGCGAGCACCGTCGACGCGATCCGGGACCGGATGCTCGCGCTCACCGATGCCGGAGCCCGACGCCGCGCTGCCGCACAGGGTCGGGAGTGGGCGATGCGGAACCACGTCGAGGCTCCGCTCGCGCAGCTGGACCGTCTTTTGAGCGAGGCCGGCTGAGCGCAGTATGTTCTCGGTGTGACGGCTCCCGTTGCGGCCGGCGACAAGGTGGTCGCGATCCATCAGCCGAACTTCCTCCCATGGCTCGGCTTCTTCGACAAGATCGCCCGGTCGGACGTCTTCGTCGTCATGGATGAGGTCCAGTTCCCGAAGTCGGGCGCCGGCGGCTGGACCAACCGAGTCCCGATGCTCGTGGGCGGTCAGGCCAAGTGGGTGACCGTGCCGGTCGTTCGCAACCACCACGGCGTCCGAACGATCCGCGAAACCGAGATCAGCGAGGAGACGCCGTGGCGTGAGCGGGTACTCGAGCTCCTCCGCTACAACTACGGGAAGACCCCCTTCTACGAGGAGACGCTCGCGCTCGTGCGCCCGCTCATCGAGAACAGAACCTCGTCGCTGTGCGACTACAACTCACATGCGATCAGGGAGCTCACCGTGGCGCTCGGCCTGCCGGCGGCACGTCTCGTCCCCATGTCGACGCTGCCGCACTTCGGACACGCGACCGATCTGCTCATCGCGCTGGTGCGCGCGGTGGGTGGGAGCACCTATCTCTGCGGCGGGGGCTCGGCGGGGTATCTCGAGGAGGACGAGTTCGAAGCCGCGGGGGTCCGCCTCGTCTACCAGGATTTCAGGCATCCGCAGTATCCGCAGCCGCGCGCTCAAGCCTTCGTTCCCGGTCTCTCGATCGTCGACGCGCTGATGCACTGCGGCCTCAGGGGGACCCGTGCGCTCCTCAGGCAGAAGAGGGTCGCCTGACATGCGTGTGACGGTCGTCGGCTTGGGAAGGCTCGGCCTGCCGCTCGCCGGCTTCTATCTGGCGGCCGGTCACGACGTCACCGGCAGTGATGTGAGTCCGTCCCGAAGAAGCGTGATCGACCGGCTCGACGACGAGCTCCTCCTCGAGCCCGAGCTGCGCGAGTCGCTTGCGGCGGGCGCGGCCACCGGCAGGTGGCGGACGACGTCGGATACGGCCGCGGCGGTCGCGAACGCCGAGATCGTCATCGTCATCGTGCCCGTCCACGCCACATCCGCCGATGACATCGACTTCTCGGCGCTCGACGGGGCGAGCGAGGACATCAGCCGTGGCCTCGGCACCGGCACGACGGTCGTCATCGAGTCGACCGTCCCGGCGCGAACCACCCGCGATCGCGTGCTTCCGGTTCTCGAACGTGGGGGCCGCAAGCACGGCCGTGACTTCTGGATGGCGTACAGCCCGGAGCGCGTCTCCGTCGGGGTCGTCTTCCGCGACCTTCGCACATACCCGAAGATCGTCGGGGGCATCGATGAGGAGGCGACCCGCCGCGCCGCGCGCTTCTACCGCGAGGGGCTCGGCCTCGAGACCTGGGAGGTCGCCAACGCCGAGACGGCGGAGTTCGTCAAGCTCATCGAGACGACCTACCGCGACACGAATATCGGTCTGGCGAACGCGTTCGCCCGCGCGGCCGATGGCCTCGGCGTCGACGCGACTGAGGCGATCCGCTGCGCCAACTCCCAGCCGTACTCGCACATCCACTCTCCGGGCGTGGGCGTGGGTGGCAACTGCATCCCCGTGTACCCCTACTTCTACGCAGCGCGCTCTCCCGAGAGCGCGGACATCGTGCTCAGTGCGCGCGAGCAGAACGACGAAATGGTCGACTACGCGGTGGAGCGGCTCGCTTCCGGACGCAAGGGAGGGCTCGCCGGGGCTCGCGTGCTGATCCTCGGCGTGACCTATCGCCCCGGGGTGAAGGACACCGCGAACAGCCCGGCGATCAGGCTGCTGAAGCCTCTCCGCGACGCCGGTGCGGTTGTGCTGGCCGCGGATCCGCTTCTCACCCCGGACGAGCTGAGCGCGTTCGGCTTCACTCCCGCGCAGGGCCCCGGGTTCGCGCGGGCCGACGCGGTCATCGTCCAGGCGCTCGCGCCCGAGTACGCCGACCTGGCGTGGCTTGCCGCGACGGGAGCCTCGGTCGTCCTCGACGGCCGGAACGTCCTCGATCCGGAGAGGGTCCGCAGGGCAGGAGCCGCCTACCTGGGCATTGGCAGATAGTGCAGCGGTACCGCCGTCTCGCGGTCGTCATCGCGGCCGCCGCGGTTCTCGTCGTGGTCGCGAGCCTCCCCACGACCACGAGCGTCGGCGTCGATTTCAAGGTGTCGACGTACCAGATCCCGCTCTACGAGAAGGCGATCATGTTCGTCTCGCGGGACCTCCAGCTGCGCCGCGTAGCCTCCCAGGCGGTCGCGGGTGCCGGTGAGTCACAGGAGGATCGCGCTCTGTCCATTCTGCGCTGGGTGCACGGCAACGTGCGGCCTCAACCGCCCGGGCTCCCGGTCGTGGACGACCACACCCTGAACGTCGTGATCCGCGGCTACGGCAACTCCGATCAGGCGGCGGACGTGTTCGCGACGCTCGTCGGCTACCAGGGGATCAGCGGAGCGCTCGCGTTCGCACGCCGCCCCGATGGCGGAGTCGTGCACGCCGTGGCCTACGCGCAGGTCGACGGCGACTGGCGCGTGTTCGATGTCCGGGGCGGGTTCCCGCTGCGCGATGGGGCGGGGCGCCTGGCAAGCCTCGATCAGCTCCGCGCCTTCCCCGAGCTCACCCGCACGCTCGCCAGCCCGGAGGGAGCGGGCGGGATCGCTTACCCGGAGATCGTGAAGCTGCTGCCGAACCCTCCCGGCGCCTCGCGCTCCGACGACCAGACCCCATTCGGGAGGTTGCTGGCCGAGCTCGGCCGGCTTACCCGGCGCTAGACGGCGCGGCGCCACGCGATCGTCCGGCGAATGCCCTCCTCCAGGCCGATCTTCGGCGAGAAGCCGAGCAGCGCTTTCGCGCGCTCGATCGAGGGACGCCGCTGCTCGACATCGGGACCGTTCGCGGCCACGCGCGTGACCCGGACTCCTCCCGCGAGCCGCGCGACCGTGGCGGCGAGCTCATTGCTGTCGACCGTCGCCGCGGGGTTCCCGATGTTGAAGATGCGTCCTGCGGCCTCCTGCCGCTCGAGGCACGCGACCGTGCCGTCGACGAAGTCCTCAACGTAGCACCACGAGCGAATCTGCGTCCCGTCGCCCTTGACCACGATGGGACCGCCCCTCACCGCGACGTCCACCATGTCCCGGATCGCCCCTTCGCCCACCTGGCCGGGTCCGTACACGTTGAAGGGTCGCACGACGACCGCCTCGACCCTTCCCGCGCGATGGAATGCCATCGCGGCGTGCTCGGCCGCGAGCTTGCTCGCGGCATAGGCCCAGCGCTCGTCGTCGTCGGCGGGCGGGATCTGCGCGGGCTGATCCTCGGTCACATCCAGCGCTCGGCGGCCGTAGACCTCCGACGTCGAGAATGCCACGACGCGCTTGGCACCCGCGTCCGCCGCGGCCTCGAGACAGTTCACCGTTCCGGTGAAGTTGACCTTGGAGGTGAGCGCGCTGTCCTTGCCCACGGATCGCGTCCCGGCGATTGCCGCGAGGTGGAGCACCAGCGTGTGGCCGGCCATCGCCCGCGTCATCGCCTGGGCGTCGAGCACGTTGCCCTCGATGAGCCGCACACCCTTGCTCAGCACGTCGCGTGCGAGCGCATTGCGTTGGAGGTTGTCGAAGAGGGTGATGTCGTACCTCGAGCGGAGGCGATCGATGAGATGCGATCCGATGAACCCCGCGCCACCCGTGATGAGGATGCGCTGACCTTCGCTCACGGCGACCATTCTGTAGTCCCGGCGGGCTCGCCGCCTGACCGCGTTCCCTCAGGCATCGCGAACGTAGCCGAGCTCCGCGCGGTGGCGGCGGAGTCGGAAGCCGACCGCGTTCAGCGCGCGGCGCACGCCGCGAGGCACGAAGGAGAGAGCGAGGCCCACCAGCGTGCGCGGGTGGAAGGCCTGGCGGCGCCGCAGTCGTATCGCGTCGCGGAAGTAGCCTCGCGCCGTGGCTCCCTCATCGGTGAGCCTGACGGTGGTCCACCCCAGGCTCCGAAGCGCCTGCGCTTTCACGGAGACGAGCACGGGTGTCAGCGACTCGGGGAATGAAGGCTCCTTCCGAAGCAGGTCGAGCAGCAGGAAGTTGTACTCCACGTTCTTGCGGAAGGCCTTCCCCCAGTTGGTCGGGTGATCGCGCATGACCACGAGCGGTTCGGGCAGGTACGAGAACTTGCAGGACAGGCTCAACCGGAGCAGGACGCTCTCGGTGCCTTCGAGGAAGATCTCCTCGTGGAAGCGGTGCCGCGACAGGGCGCTCGCCCGGATAAGCGGTGCGATCGGGTTGAGTGACGCGGAATGGAAGTGCGTCAGCAGATCGGCCGCCACCCATCCGGAAGGGCCTCGACCGCGGTGGAGCCACTGCCGCCCGGTGCGTGCGTTCAGGCGAAACCCGGGGCCGTAGACGACTCCGTACTCGGGACCGAGCGCTCCGAACCGCGCGAGCTGGCGCGCCGTCTTGTCCGCAAGGTAGTAGTCGTCGCCGAACAGAAACGAAACGAACTCGCCACGAGCTGCGTCGAGAGCCCGGTTCAGGCGCGCGGTCACCGGACCGTTCTCGTCATGGTGCTGAATCAGGACGTTCGGCCGGGCCGCGTAGCCCATCACGATCTCCGTGGTGCCGTCCGTCGAGCCGTTGTCGACGATGATCAACTCGATCTCGCCGTGCGTCTGCGCCAGCACGCTCTCGATCGCCTGCTCGATGTAGGGGGCCTGGTTGAACGTGCCGAGAACGACCGAGACGAGAGGCCCGCTCACAAGGGGAGGATGAGCTCGCGGCACTCGATTCCGGCCTCGCTGGCGGCGGCCCGGATTCGGGCGGTCGCTTCACGATCGTCCTGACCGAGCGCCAGGACGACCAGCTCGGCGTTCAGCCGCTCGACCACGGCCGGAAGGTCCGCCGTGGTGCCGACGATCCGGACGCCGGCGACGTTGCGATAGCGCTTGCCCGGGTCGTCGTCGAGGAACCCGACGACGTGGTAGGTCCGCTCGGTCGAGTGGGTGAGCAGCCGATGCGCGAAAGCTCCCCCGTCATTCGCGCCCACGATCAGCACGCGCGTGCTGTCGGCCTTCGGCAGACGCGCGAACCAATGCTGCAGCCAAACGAGTGAAGCGCGGCTCGCGACGAGCAGGGCGGCGGCGAGGAGCCCGTCGATGATGAACGCTGCCCTCGAGTAGCCCTCGAAGCGGTAGATGAAAAGGAGTGCGAACGCCGCGGCGGCCGCGCCCACGATGACGGCCTGGACGATCACCGTGGCATCCGAGACTCCGACGTAGCGCCAGAGCGTCCGGTACGCGCCGAACAGCACGAGCGTGCCGAGCTGGATCGCCACGACGATCGGAACCGACTCGACGAAGAGGTACAGCCACGAGTCTTCCGGAGGGCCCTCGAACCGGATCAGGAACGAGCTGTAGTACGCGACGGTGAGGAGGATGGCGTCCAAGCCGATCTCACCGCCGAACCGCGCGATGAGCCACATGTTCCGGCGGACGGCGCTCTGCTCGACGGCGTCCGATCCCGGCCGGCCCCGCCAGCCGTAGACCCGCACCTCTTGGAGGAAGATCCCGAACAGGATGAGCGCGACCATCGACAGCACGACGATCGGGACGATGAGCGTCGAAAGCAGATCCGCGAGCACCCCGAGACCGGCGAGCGCCGCCGCGACGGCGTACAGCGTGAGCACGGCACTCCGGTCCGACATTCCCAGCGCCGCGAGCCGGTGTGAGGTGTGATCTCTCCCGCCTTGGCCGACCGATCGCCCGGCGAGCCGCCGCGAAACGGCCACCAGCGTGGTGTCGAAGATCGGCAGCGCGAGCACGGCGAGCGGACCGATCAGTGACAACCCGACGTTCGACGCGGTCCGGCTCGTGTCGGCGAGGGCCGTGGCGGCGAGCAGGAACCCGAGCAGCATGCTTCCGGCGTCGCCCATGAACACGCGCGCCGGTGAGAAGTTGTGGATGAGAAAGCCGAGGGAGATCCCCGCCGTCGCCGCCGCAAGGAGCGCCGCGGTCGGGCTGTCCGGCGTGGCGCCCACGGCAAGCGCGATGGCCGCGATCGCGGTGACGCCCGCAGCCAACCCGTCCATATTGTCCATGAGGTTGAGTGCGTTCATCATCGCGACCACCCAGAACACCGTCAGCAGGAACGCGATGGGCGCGAAGCCGATGAACTCGACTTTGACGCCGCCGAAGAAGAGAACCGAGCCGACCACCACCTGCCCCACCAGCTTCGTCGAGGGCTCGAGGTGGCGGAAGTCGTCGAGGAGCCCGAGCGCGAACGCGGCGGCCGCGCAACCCAGCACGGCGAGCAGATCCTCATGCCCCGGGGCCGCGGAGAGCACCACGAGCAGGGCGAGCGCCATGGCCGCGCCGCCGAGCAGCGGGATCGTGCGACCCGCTCCCCAGCGGTCGTCGCGCACTTTCGAGGTGAGACCGATCCGGCGGGCCAGCCGCGCGAAGAGCGGTGTGCAAAGGGCGCTGACCGCGAAGGCAGCGATGAGGACCGCCGCGAGGTGATCCATCTCTAGGAGCCGCTCGGACGGAGCGCGACCTGGTCCGCGATGGCGCTGGCGAGGCGCAGCGCCGCCAGCGCATCGGAAGGGCTGGTGACCGCCGGCCCGCCGTTGACGCACCCGATGAAGTGCTCCAGCTCGAGTCGGAGCGGCTCAATGGGCCGCACGACCGGCTTTTCGACGACGACTCCTTCGGTGTGCTGCAGCGGACTGGAGGCGCCGCCGGCCGCGGTCACCGAGGCGTTGCGGTACACCGCGATATCGCGGCTGATGTAGTCGAGGGTGATGTAGGAGCTGTCCGTCGTCACGGCAAGCTCCCTGATGCGCTGCTGGGTGATCTTGCTCGCAACAAGGTCGGCGAGGATTCCGTTCGCGAACTCGACCTGTGCGAGAACGTGATCGGTGCGGCGATCCTTGACCGCACGGCCCATCGCCTTGATCGAACGGACCGGGGCGTCCGCGAGCGCGAGTGCGATGTCGAGATCGTGGATCAGCAGATCAAATACGACGTCGACGTCCGCGATCTGGGGCGTGGGCGGACTGCACCGCCGGGTGCCGATCGCGTACAGCGTCTGGCCGACGACAATCTTCCGCAGCTCCTGCACCGCCGGATTGAAGCGCTCGATGTGGCCGACCTGGAGCACGACCTTGTGGCGATGGGCGAGCGCGAATAGCTCCTCGCCCTCCCCGACGCTCGCCGCGATCGGCTTTTCCACGAGGACATGCACGTTTCGCTCGAGGCACTCGCCAGCGATCCTTCGGTGGAGGGCGGTCGGGACGGCGATCGAAACCGCGTCGACGATCCCCAAGAGCTCACGGTGGTCCGCGAAACCGGGTACGTCATGGGCGTCGCGCGCGCGCCCCAGCCTCTCCGGGTCTGGGTCGGCGACTCCCACGACCTCGACGCCGGGGATCATCGAGAACACCCGCGCGTGGTGGATTCCCATGTTGCCCACGCCAATCACACCCACGCGAATGCTCTTCATCGGACGGTTCAGCCCGCCGATTGTACGGTTGCGGGACACGGCGCGACAATCGGGTGCCGATCGGCAGCGCGAGCACGGCGAACGGGCCGATCAATGAAAGCCCGACGCTGGATGCGGTGCGTCCTGTTCCGGCGAGCGCCGCTGCGGCGAGTAGGAATCCGAGAAGCATGCTTCCGGCGTCGCCCATGAACGCACGGGCCGGCGGGAAGTTGTGCATGAGAAAGCCAAATGCGACCCGTCTTCTCCAAGCAGATGGTCGCCGTCCAAGGGCAAGTGGGTGCCGCCGGTTCGGTTGCGAACGTCAGCTCGTACAACATCAACAACCAGGGCGCAGGGGTGATTTGCCTCCCGGGCGGAACCGCATCGGTCAGGGAGGGGGACCAACCGAACAGCTACTTCCTCGAGTGCACCGGTTCGCTCGGGGTGTGGGGCCTGGCCGGCACGAACACCATCACGATCACGGGCGTGCGGAGCGCCGACGGCGTGACGATCTCGCCGAATCCCACCACCTACGGGCCGAACCCGTCGGATTTGTTCTTTTTGGATGCCCCGCTAGATCGGACGCGGCGCGTTTGGGCGGCTGCGCGGCGCAGCCGCGATAATCCTGCGAAATGAAGGTCGTGATCCTCTGCGGGGGCCTGGGCACCCGCCTGCGCGAGGAGACGGAGTTCCGCCCCAAGCCGATGGTCGAGGTGGGCGGCCGGCCGATCCTCTGGCACATCCTGAAGCACTACTCGCGCCACGGGTTCCACGAATTCATCCTCTGCCTGGGCTACAAGGGGGATCTCATCCGCGAATACTTCCTCGACTACAAGGCCATGAACGGCGACGTGCGCATCGGCATCGGCGCGGCGAAGGTCGAGTACCTCGACGGATTGGCCGACGAGCGTGAATGGACGGTGACCCTCGCCGAAACCGGAGCGGAGACGGCCACGGGCGGCCGCCTCAAGAAGGTCCGCCGCCACCTCGACGAGGGGACCTTCCTCTGGACCTACGGGGACGGCGTGTCCAATGTCGACCTCGGAAAGCTGCTCACGTTCCACCGGGCAAAGGGCAAACTCGCCACGGTGACCGGCGTGCGGCCGGTGTCCCGGTTCGGCGAGATCGAAGCGAAGGACGGCATCGCGAAGTCGTTCCAGGAGAAGCCACAGCTGCACGCGGGTCGCGTCAACGGCGGCTTCTTCGCGATGGAGGCGTCAGCGCTCGCTGACGTAGGCGAGGACGAGATCTTCGAGCGCGGACCGATGCAGCGGCTCACGGAGCGCGGCCAGCTCGCGGTGTACGAGCACGACGGCTACTGGGCGTCGATGGACACCTACCGCGACACGCTGCAGTTGAACAGCGAGTGGGCGTCCGGACGTCCCGGCTGGCTGGCGTCGGCATGAGCGCGTTCTGGCGCGGCCGCCGCACCCTCGTCACCGGCTCCACCGGCCTCGTCGGCGGCTGGCTCGTCCGCCAACTGCTCGAAGACGGCGCCGATGTCGTCTGCCTCGTGCGCGACTGGGTGCCGCAGTCGAACCTCATCCTCAGCGGGCTGGTCAACAAGGTGAAGGTCGTGCGCGGCGACGTGTGCGACCAGGAGGCGGTGGAGCGGACACTCGGGGAGTACGAGGTCGACACGGTTCTCCACCTCGCGGCGCAGGCGATCGTCGGCATCGGCAACCGCAATCCGCTCTCCACGTTTGAGACGAACATCAAGGGGACCTGGACGGTCCTCGAGGCATGCCGGCGGAGCCCTCTCGTCAAGCAGATCGTCATCGCCTCGTCGGACAAGGCCTACGGCTACCACGCCGAGCTGCCCTACGACGAGGGGGTCCCGCTGCAGGGGCGGCACCCGTACGACGTCAGCAAGTCGTGTGCCGACCTCATCGCCCAGGCGTACGCCGCCACGTGGGGACTGCCGGTGGCCATCACGCGCTGCGGCAACTTCTACGGCGGCGGGGACCTCAACTGGAGCCGCATCGTCCCGGGAACGATCCGCGCCGCGCTCAACGGCGAGCGGCCGGTGATCCGAAGCGACGGCTCGAGCCTGCGCGAGTTCATCTTCGTGGACAACGCGGTGTCCGCGTACATGACCCTGGCCGAGAAGCTCGCCGAGCGGCGGGAGCTGGCGGGGCAGGCCTTCAACTTCGGCCATCACAAGCCGTGGACCGTCCTCGAGCTGGTGAAGGAGACGCTCGCGGCCTGTGGCCGTGAGGATCTGCAGCCCGACGTGCGGGCCGAAGCGACCAACGAGATCGACAACCAGTACCTCGACCCGACCAAGGCGATGCGCGAGCTCAGCTGGAAGCCGCGCTACACCCTGCGCGAGGGGCTCGACCGGACGGTCGCCTGGTACCGCGACTTCTTCGCGACCGATAGGAGCCGATCGTGACCACGATCACCGCCTGCCGCTCGTGCGGGTCACGCGACCTCTTCCCGTTCCTGGACCTCCACGAGCAGCCGCTGGCGAACGCGCTGCTCACGGACGAGACCCTCGGCAAGCCCGAGACGCTCTATCCGCTGAAGGTCGTCCTCTGCAAGCAGTGCACCCTGATCCAGATCACCGAGGACGTCGATCCCGAGATCATGTTCGGCAACTACCTGTACTTCTCGTCGTTCTCGGACACGATGCTTCGCCACGCCAAGGAGGTCGCCGACCGGCTGCGCGTGGAGCGCAAGCTGAACGCGAAGAGCCTCGTGGTCGAGCTTGCGAGCAACGACGGATACCTCCTAAAGAACTTCGTCGCCGCCGGCGTGCCCGTCCTGGGCGTCGAGCCCGCGCGCAACATCGCGAAGTACGCGATCGAGCACGGCATCCCGACCGTCGCCGAGTTCTTCGGCGTCAAGGTGGCCTCGCGGCTCGAGGCCGAGGGCAAGCACGGGGACGTGATGCTCGCGAACAACGTGATGGCGCACGTCCCCGACATCAACGACGTCGTCGGCGGCATCAAGATCCTCCTGAAGCCGGATGGGATCTTCGTCATGGAGACCCCGTACGCAAAGGACATGATCGACAACCTCGAGTTCGACACCATGTACCACGAGCATTACTACTGCCACTCGCTCACCGCGCTCGAGCACCTCTATCGCCGTCACGGCCTCGCGGCCGCCGACGTGGAGTGGATCCCGATCCACGGCGGCACCCTTCAGGTCACGGTCACGCACGCCGGGAAAGAGGGCGATCGCCCGCGTGTCCGGAAGATGCTCGAGGACGAGAGGGCCTGGGTCGGCGACACGAAGTACTACGCCGACTTCGGCAAGCGCGTGGACGCGCTCCGCGACAACCTGGTCCCGCTGCTCACCAAGCTCCGCGCCGAAGGCAAGCGCGTCGTCGGGTACGGGGCCGCGGCGAAGGGCAGCACGCTGATGAACTACATGGGGATCGACAAGCGTCACCTCGAGTACGTGGTCGACCGGAGCACCTACAAGCAGAACAAGTACATGCCCGGGAGCCACCTCCCGATCCTGCCGCCCGAGCGGATCGCGGCCGACAAGCCGGACTTCCTGCTGCTGCTGGCGTGGAACCTCGCCGACGAGATCATGGCCCAGCAGGCCGCGTTCCGCGCGGGCGGAGGCAAGTTCATCGTGCCGGTTCCGGCTGTCCGCGTTGTCTGACGCGGAGCGAATCCTCGTAACTGGCGGTGCCGGCTTCATCGGTTCGCACCTGGTCGATCGACTCCTCGCCGCCGGTGCCCGGGTCACCGTCCTCGACAACTTCTCGACCGGTCGGGATGCGAATCTCGCGGGTGCCGCGGGCCACGATCGCCTGTCGATCGTCCGCGGCTCGGTGCTCGACGCCGAACTCGTCGACAGGCTGGTGGCCGACTCTTCGACGACGTATCACCTCGCGGCCGCCGTGGGCGTCCGGCACATCGTCGCGGACCCGCTGGCGTCGATGCTGACGAACGTGCGCGGCACGGAGAACGCGCTGGCGTCCGCGCATCGCCACAAGGTGCGCATGCTGATCGCGTCCACCTCCGAGGTGTACGGGCGCAGCGACCAGGTCCCCTTCCGCGAAGACGGCGAGCGGGTGCTCGGACCGACGTGGGTGCACCGCTGGTCGTACTCCACCGGGAAGGCCATGGACGAGCACCTGGCGTTCGCGTACGCCGACATGGGGCTGCGCGTCTCGGTCGTCCGCTACTTCAACTCGTACGGCCCGCGCATCGACGAGTCGGGCTACGGGAGCGTGATCGCTCGCTTCGCCGGCCAGGCGCTCCGCGGTGAGCCGTTGACGGTGCACGGCGACGGCGCGCAGACGCGATGCTTCACGTTCGTCAGCGATACCGTCCACGGGACGATGCTCGCCGCCACGCGCGACGCCGCGGTGGGCACCGTGGTGAACATCGGCGGGCAGCACGAGGTGAGCATCCTGACCCTCGCCGAGATGGTGCGCACCACCCTCAACCCACGCGCGGAGATCCAGATGGTCCCGTACGAGTCGTACTACCCGAAGGGCTTCGAGGACACGCGCCGCCGCGTCCCCGACGTCACCCGCGCCCGCGCCGTTCTTGGCTTCGAGGCGACAGTCACATTCGAGGACGGCCTGCGGCAGACCCTCGACTGGTGCCGCCGCAACTACGCCGGCAAGCCGGTGATGCATTGAACGAGGCCCTTCGCGGCCGTATCGCCGATCACTCCGCGGTCGTCGCAGTCATCGGGCTGGGTTACGTGGGGCTGCCTCTCGCGATGGCCTTCGCGAAGGTCGGCTTCCGCACCATCGGGATCGACACCGACAACGGGCGGATCGCGCGCCTGGAGCGCGGCGAGAGCCACATCCTGGACGTCGCCAGCGACACGGTCGCTGCGGCTGTGAACAAGGGTGTCTTTCGTGCGACGCATGAGTACGACGCGCTGCGCGAGGCGGACATCATCTTCGTGTCCGTGCCCACACCGTTCGACAAGGTCAAGGCACCGGACCTGACATTCGTCGTCAGTGCGGCTGAGGGCATCCAGCCGCGCCTTCGGAAGGGTCAGCTCGTCATTCTCGAGAGCACGACCTTCCCCGGCACGACGGAGGAGGTGCTTCGCCCCATCCTCGAGCGTGGCGGTCTCCGCGCGGGACCGGACTTCCACCTCGCCTTCTCTCCGGAGCGAATCGACCCGGGCAACAAGAGCTTCACCATCACCAGCACCCCGAAGGTCGTCGGTGGTATCGACGCCGAAAGCACGGAGCTGGCGGTCCAGGTGCTCCGTCAGGTCGTCACCGCGGGTGCCGTGCACCCGGTGTCCTCCGCGCGTGCGGCCGAAATGACGAAGCTCCTCGAGAACATCTTCCGCTCGGTGAACATCGCGCTCGTGAACGAGCTTGCGATGCTGAGCCATCGCATGGACATCGATCTTTGGGAAGTCATCGAGGCCGCCTCGACCAAGCCGTACGGGTTCATGGCCTTCACCCCGGGTCCCGGAGTGGGAGGGCACTGCATTCCGGTCGACCCCTACTACCTTTCGTGGAAGGCGCGTGAGTTCGACTTCCACACGAAGTTCATCGAGCTCGCGGCGGAGACGAACCTCGAGATGCCGTTCTTCACCGCCGACCGCGTGCGACGGATGCTCGCGGCCGCGGGGAAGGCCATGTTCGGCGCGCGCATCCTGGTGATTGGCGCGTCGTTCAAGCGCGACATCGACGACGCGCGCAACTCGGCAGCGATCCGGGTGATGGAGATCCTGGCGAACGAAGGCGCGGCGCTGGACTACCACGATCCGTTCGTGCCGCGGCTGACCCTCTCGGACGGCCTGTACGGAGGGACGCACGAGGGCGGGAAAGGCCGCGAGCTGCGCTCCGTCCCGTTGTCCCCTGAGCGCCTCGCGGCGACCGACTGCGTCGTGATCCTCGTTGGCCACTCGAACGTCGACGTCGCCGCAATCCTCGCGCACGCGCCGCTCGTGTTCGACGCCGTGAACGCGACGAAGGGGCTGCGCGGAAACGCGACCGTTGAGCGGCTCTGACCCGCTGCGAGTCCTGTGCCTCACCACGCTTCCCACCCTGGGCGCGGGGAACCGGCTCCGCATCGAGCAATTCGCCGGCCCGCTTCGAAGGATGGGCATCGTCCTCGAGGTTTCGCCGTTCTTCGATGACTCGGCCTACGCGGGGCTCTACGAGCCCGGGCGCACCTTCGCCAAGGCGCTCGCGGTGCTCCGGGGGATCGGGCGGCGAATCCGCGACGCGGCGCGGATCGGCCGGTTCGATCTCGTGGTGGTCTACCGCGAATCGGCGCCCCTTGGGCCGCCACTCTTCGAACGGCTGCTGTCACTCCTGCGACGCCGCTATGTGTTCGACTTCGACGATGCGATCTTCCTCGCACCAGTGCACCCCTCGAACCGCCGCTGGGCGTGGCTGCGTCATCCGTCGCGCGTGCGTGAGGCGACGCGCCGCGCGCACTCCGTGATCGTCGGCAACGAATACCTGGCGGCCTGGGCGCGGGAACACAATCCGCGGGTCGTGATCATCTCGACCGCGGTCGATACCGTTCGCCATCAATTGCGCGGCGCCGCCGGCAGGGTGCCGCCCGTAGTGCTCGGGTGGGTCGGGTCGAGCACCACGGCGCCCTACCTCCACCTCATGGACGAGGCGCTCGAGATCCTCGCTCGGAGGGGCGACTTCGTCGTGCGCGTCGTCGGTGGCCGCTACGAGCACCCCAGCGTCAAGGTGGAGTGCCTGCCCTACCGGCTGGAGCAGGAGCCCCAGGACGTCGCGAGCTTCGACATCGGCCTTCTCCCGGAGCCCGACGACGCGTGGACGCGGGGCAAGGGAGCATTCAAGGCGATGCTGTACATGGCCGCGGGCATCCCCGTCGTCGCGTCGCGCGTCGGCGTGAACGAGGACGTCATCGGCGGGAACGAGGCGGGGTACTGCGTGAGCGGCACCCAGGAGTGGGTCGAGGCGATCGAGCGGCTGGCCGCGGACCCGGCGCTGCGCGAGCGTCTCGGCGCCGCCGGACGCCGGCGCTTGGAAGCGCGCTACTCCGTCACGGTGCAGGCCCCGCGCTTCGCCGAGGTCCTGCGCCGGGCGGCGACCCCGTGAGCACGCTCGACTGGCTCGTCGACCTGCTCGGCTGCCCGGGGTGCGGCGGCGCCCTCACGTTCCGCGCGGCGGCCGACGATCTGCGGCAGGGCGTTCTCGTCCACGAGCACCCTCCGTGCGAGGAGGCGTTCCCCGTGATCGACGGCATCCCGCGCCTCCTGGTCGGGGGCCATCGCGCGACATTGGTTCGCCGGCATGCCAGCTGGTTCGAGCGCGACGCCGGCGCTCTGGCCCTCGGGCGCCGCTGGTCCGCGGAGACGGCGACCGAGGATGCCGTCGTGAGCGGATTCGACTACGAGTGGTCGCGCTATTCGGCGACCGGTACCGAGGAACTCGGCAAGGTCTTTGGCGAGTACTTCGACCTCGTCGATGAGGAGCGCTTCGCCTCGACCGCGATCGTGCTCGATGCCGGGTGTGGCGCGGGCCGGTGGGCGGTGGAGGTGGCCGCGCGCGGCCCGCGCGTCGTGGCGATGGACCTCGGGTACAGCGTCGACGTGGCCCAGCGCAACGCGGGGTCCGATCGGATCGCCTTCGTGCAGGCGGACGTGCACGCGGTGCCGCTGCGCGCCGGCGCGGTCGACTGGGCGTACTCGCTGGGGGTTCTGCATCACGTCGCCGAGCCCGCACGGGCTCTGGGGAGCGTCGTCCGGGCCATCCGGCCCGGTGGCCTGGCGCTCATCTACCTCTACTACGCGCTCGACGGCCGCCCCTTCCCGTACCGGATCATGTTCCGCGTGGTCGACCTCGCCCGCCGTGTGGTCAGCCGTCTGCCGCGCTCGGCGGCGCACGCGTTCGCCACAGCCGTGGCGCTCGTGGTGTATCTGCCGCTCGCGCGCCTCTCGAGACTGCTCCATGCGTGGGGCCTGAAGGCACTTGCGGACCAGCTCCCGCTGTCCTTCTATCGCGGCCTTCCCTTCAGGATCATGCGCAACGACAGCCTCGACCGATTCGGGACGCAGGTCGAGCAGCGCTTCACGCGCGAAGCCATGCGTGCGCTGCTCGGCGCGGCCGGGCTCACTTCGATCCGCTTCTCTCCGCAGATGCCCTTCTGGCACGCGGTCGGGGCCGTGAGCGGGCGATGACCGGCGCAGGCACGCGCGACCATCGAGTCCTTACTGCATGCCGCATCTGCCGGTTGGCCGACCTCGAGTTGGTCGTCTCGCTCGGCGTCACCCCGCTGGCGAACTCGTTCGTCGACCCGGCAAGAGCAGGGGAGCCGGAACGGCGCTTCCCGCTCGAAGCCGTGCGCTGCACGCGGTGCGGGCTCGTGCAGCTGAGCGTCGTCGTGAACCCGGCGCTGATGTTCGGCGACTACCTCTACTCGTCGTCGGCGTCGCTGCCCACCCACGCGCACTTCGACGAGCTGGCCGAGGAGTTGGTCGGCCGCTTCCCGCTGCGCGGCGCGTGCGTCGTCGAGATCGGCAGCAATGACGGGATCCTGCTGAAGCCTTTGCGCGACCGGGGCGTCGCGGCGCTCGGCGTCGAGCCGGCGGCGAACATGGCGGCGATCGCCAATCGCGCGGGCCTCGAGACGCGCGTCGAGTTCTTCTCCAGCGCGGCGGCGCGCGCCATCGCCGCGGAGAAGGGGAGGGCGCAGGCGGTGCTCGCGAACAACGTGTTCGCCCACATCGACGACATCCACGACTTCCTCGGGGGACTCGACACCCTGCTCACCCCCGACGGAGTGTTCGTAGCGGAAGTGCCGTACCTTCAGGACCTCTTCGACCAGGTCGAGTACGACACGATGTATCACGAGCACCTGTCGTATTTCGCCCTCGGACCGCTCGAGGTCCTGGCGAAGACCGCGGGGATGGAGGTGTTCGACGTGCAGCGGATCGCGTTCCACGGTGGCTCCATCCGGGTCTTCATGGGACGGGCCGGCCGTCACGCGCCCACCTCCCGGCTTCACGACCTGCGACGCAGCGAGGAGTCGGGTGGGCTGCTGGGCGCCGACGCCTCCCGCCGTTTCGCGGAGCGCGTCGTCGCGTCGCGGGTCGCGCTGCGCGACCTGCTCGGAAGCCTGCGCGCGTCGGGAAAGCGGCTCGCGGGGCTCGGAGCGAGCGCCAAGGGCAACACGCTCCTCAACTACTGCGGGATCGGTCCGGAGACACTCGACTTCATCGGCGACTCCACCCCGTACAAGCAGGGGCTGCTCACTCCCGGGACCCACATCCCGGTGCGCGAGGACGGCGCCATCCTCACCGAGCGCCCGGACTACACCCTGCTGCTCGCTTGGAACTACGCGGACGACATCGTCCGCCGCTACCGCGCGTACGCCGCGGCGGGTGGATGCTTCATCCATCCGGTGCCGACAGCGCGGCTCCTGACATGAAGGGGATCATCCTCGCCGGCGGCTACGGCACCCGGCTGCACCCGCTGACCCGCATCACGAACAAGCACCTGCTGCCCGTTTACGACAAGCCGATGATCTACCACGCGATCGAGCAGCTGGCCGGGGCGGGGATCGACCGCATCATGGTCGTCACCGGCGGCAACCACGCCGGCGAGTTCCTGCAGCTGCTCGGGAACGGCTCGGCGTTCGGTCTCCGGCACCTCGACTACGCGTACCAGGAGCGGGCGGGCGGCATCGCCGAGGCCCTCGGCCTCGCGGAGCACTTCGCGGCCGGCGATCCAGTCGCGGTGCTCCTCGGCGACAACATCTTCGAGTACTCGGTCGCGCCGGTCCTGAAGCGCTTCCGCGAGCGGCCCGTCGGCGCCCGACTGGTGCTCGCGGAGGTGGACAATCCATCCGCGTACGGGGTGCCGGAGTTCGACGGCGACCGTGTTGTCCGGATCGTCGAGAAGCCGGCCGTGCCGGCCTCGCGCTACGCCGTCACGGGCCTGTACCTGTATGCGGCGGACGTGTTCGAGGTCGTGAAGACGCTCGTGCCGTCCGGTCGCGGCGAGCTCGAGATCACCGACGTCAACAATCACTACATCAAGCGTGGTGAGGTCGCGATCGAGCGGATTCGCGGGTACTGGGCCGACTGCGGTGAGTCGATCGAACTGCTGCTCAAGGCGAGCGTGATGGTCGCCGAACGCGGAGCGAACAAGCCCGTCGAGTAGCGCTATCCCTCCCGCCGCAGGAGCTCCAGCAATCCGTTTCGCGCTGTGGGCATCGGCCCAACCGCGCCGGCGAGCTTCGACGCGTCGAGTCCGGCGGCGAGCGGCCGGCGTGTGAGGAGCCCGAGTTCCTCGGTAAGGCGTCCCTGCAGCAGGCCGGCGTCCAGGTGGAACACATCGGCGATCTCACGTGCGAAGTCGAAACGATTGACGACCTGCGGGCCACTCGTGTGGAAGGTGCCGCTCGCGCCGCGGTCCAGGAGCGCCAGCACCGACTCGGCGAGCGCCGGAGCGTATGTGGGCGTGATCAGCTGATCGCTCGGCACGGTGTACGGGCGCCCCGTCCGGAGGGTGTCGACGAGGGATAGGACGAAGTTCTTCCGGGCGCCCTCGGGACCGAACACGCCCGAGGTCCGGCATATGAGATGCGCCTCCCGCGATGCGGCGATCCGCTCCAGTTCGACCTTCTGGCGGCCGTATTCGTTGAGCGGAGCGGGGAGATCGGACTCGTCATAGCTCCGGCCGAGGCCGCCGTCGAAGACGTACTCGCTCGAGAAGACGACCACGGTCGCGCCGAGGGCCTCCGCCTCCTCGGTCGCGATCCGGACGGGCGTCACGTTTACGGCTCGTGTCGCGTCGGGCTCCCGCTCGCAGCGCTCCACCCACGCGGCGGCCGCGGCGACGATGATCGCGCGTGGGCGCACCGCGCGGATGAGCGCGCGGAGAGCGGCGCTGTCGGTCACGTCGATCGTGACCGCCCCGGGGACCGCGCGCTCGTGCGCGGTGGCGGTGAACGAACGACCGGCGAGCGCCGAGCGCAGCGCGGCCCCGACAAGTCCTCCCGCACCGATGAGCAGATAGTCCGTCGGCAGTGTCCGCACCGGAGACAGATTCTCGCACCGCTGTCGTGTCTGCGCGGCGCTCGCCTGTACTACAGTCGACCGATTCTCACCAGCTTCAGGGCCGTGTGTCCCACTGCGCGTGTGCTCGATGACTGAGGTCAGTCGCCCGATACGCGCTCACGTGTGCTTTTCGAGCATCGATTGGTCCTATCTCTGGCAGGGACCGCAGGAAGTGACGTCGCGGCTAGCACGGTCCGGCTCGCGTGTGGTCTTCATCGAGAACACCGGCGTGCGCCGGCCCCGCTTCACGGACTCTCGCCGGGTTCTGGCCCGGTTCCGGAACTGGCGCGCCGCGCCGAGCGGCAGCGAGCGCGCGGGCGTCGAGGGATTGACGATCCTGTCTCCGCTCGTGCTTCCGTTCCAATGGTCGCCGATAGCGCGCGCGATCAATCGGTGGCTCTTCGCCGATGGTCTTCCTCGGCGGATGGAGCGGGCGGGCCTTCACCGGCCGGTGCTGTGGACGTTTCTTCCCAATCAGCTCGTCCTCGACTCCTTTCGGGCATTCCGCGGTACTCGCTCGCTCGCGATCTACTACTGCGTCGCGGACTTCGAGCCCGTGACGGATGACCCGCAGGCGCTCCGGCAAGCCGAGGATGAGCTGCTGCACGAGGTGGACATCGTCTTCGCCGGCGGCCGGGTGCTCGAGGCACGGCTCGCCGGACGGCACCCCCGGGTTCTCCGTGCGCCGTTCTCCGTGGGCGACGTGTTCTACGGCCCCCCGACGGCCGTGCCGGCCGACCTCGCGGCGATTCCCGGGCCGCGCGTGGGCTATGTCGGCGGGCTCCATGCCCACGTCGACCTCGCTTTCCTGGAGGAGCTCGTCGACCGGATGCCGCTCGTGAGCTTCGTCTTCATCGGTCCGCAGGTCTCGGCTCCGTGGCCGATCGCGACGAGGCCCAACGTGCACGTCCTGGGACGGCGGGAGCCGGTCGACCTCCCCGCGTACATCGACGGCATGGACGTCTGTCTCGTGCCGTATCTCCGCTCGGTCTACACCGAGACCGTTTGGCCGACCAAGCTGCACGAGTACCTGGCTCGCGGGAAGGCGACGGTGTCGA
>Ga0194132_10002437_pt1 | contig 34855 bp, 25 predicted proteins | sample TA2KigOf80mmetaG_FD_148612 | JGI IMG/M metagenome (GOLD analysis project Ga0194132, IMG submission 148612) | Freshwater microbial communities from Lake Tanganyika, Tanzania - TA2015054 Kigoma Offshore 80m | ecosystem: Environmental > Aquatic > Freshwater > Lake | place: Tanzania: Lake... | reverse complement strand
CTTTTTAAAATCGCGACACATGCATATGAGCAATCAAGGCAGACCCACCGTGACGCTTCTTGTCCTAGCCATGAACGAGATCGATGGCTTGCGCGAAATAATGCCACGTATTGATCGTGCCAATGTCTTTACCAATAGCGGCTCGTGGGGCAACATAAGCTGCATTGTGCGCCGTCAAACCGGGAGCGGGGAGCGGCAGAATGGCCAAATCGTGCGGTGCAACGCAGCCTGGGGCGGATAGATTTTCCTATCTTTTTACCGGGAGGGAATCGACACAACGACAGCAACCGGCAAATGCGTCTTTACGATTCTGAGTAGCGTGGCTGAACTAGAACGCAATCTGATTCGGGAACGAGTTGCATCTGGATTGGATAAGGCACGGCGTAACGGGGTTCGTCTAGGGCGCCCGACAGTAATGAACGAATCAATGGTGAGCGCCGTTAGGTTGTTGCGTGAGAAAGGCATGACCGTGAGGAACATTTCTGCACACTCGCGTTGCGGGGTTGGCACGGTCTATACGGTAATGAGTGCCGAGACCAACCAGAAACGAGTGCCAGCGCCAGCGTAAGGAAACCAGGGTATCGGACGTCTACTGTCACCGCTCAAAGCAATTTACAGCGGTGTCAAGAAACCCTGCAGATAAGCGCGTGGCATAACTGATTGGGTATCTATGCTCATCCCGTCGGTGATCGTTAAGAAGGCTAATTTCGGGATGGCATAAGAAGCGGTCAGAGTGAATCGAAGAGCGGAGACTCGCCTCGATTCAGGGGGTTAGAGTGGAGTCTTCGCCAAACATCGCACGATCAAACGCGCTGGACTTCATCTACGGGATGGCGTATATTTACCAATAGCGGCTCGTGGGGCTACATAAGCTGCATTGTGCGCCGTCAAACCGGGACCAGGGAGCGGGAGAATGGCCAAATCGTGCGGTGCAACGCAGCCTGGGGCGGATAGATTTTCCTATCTTTTGGTTGGGCGCCTCGGGGCGCAATCGCACGCAGGATCCATCATGCAGCCACAGACGATCCCGCGGCGGTTGCTTGGCCGGAACCTTCAAGCCTTCCTCACCCCAGATACGACGCACCACAGATTCTGTCGTCTGCCAGCCTGCCGCCGACTGCAGATCGAATACGGTTCTGTAGCCGTATCGACCATACAGGTTGGCCACCTCCAGCACGCCATGACGTAAGGGCGTCTCGTCCGCCTTCGGCACCTCTTGGTAGCGCATGGTGCTGCGCGGCACACCCAATATCAGGCAGGCCCGGCGTTCAGAGAGCTTCGGATATTTGCCCACAGCTGCAGCCACTGCGGCTCGCTGACGCTGTGGGCTTAGAAGTTTCCCCGGGCCACGTCCGTCAGCACCGCCTTCTCCAGATGCAGTTCGCCCACCAGACGCTTGAGCCGGGCGTTCTCTTTCTCCAACTGCTTCAGGCGACGGGCCTGGTCAACCTTCAACCCTCCGTATTCCCGTCGCCAGCGGTAGTAGCTTTTGTCTGTCACGCCGGCCTCGCGGCAGGCCGTCAGAACGTCCTTGCCTTGCGATAGCTTGACCTCAATCTCCCGCAGCTTGGCCACAGCCTGCTCGGGTTTTAAACGCGCTCCTTTGGGCATTTCTTGATCCTTTCCAGTGTAGAAAATCGGCATTTTCTCTCACTGAATCTGGACCAGTTTTTTCACGCCGGTCAAGGACGCCATGTACAGATCCTTGTACGGCGATCCGAGCTCACTGACCATCGAAGCAAAATCGACGTCCCATGAAATGGCCAACCGCTTCGTGTTGCACTTCTTACAATCGGTGACGAGGAATTCTGGCCGGACCTCCTCTGACATTCGCTCATAGAAATCAAGCAGGTGGCCCATGTGCTTTCGAACTTCATCTGCACCCACCGCATTGATTGCCGACTTGAGGGCTTTGTGCTCCTGAATTGCACCGTAGCGAACGAATCTCTCAGCCTTGGTAGGGTTGCGACGAATGTATTCAGCCGTCACGGCCCGCTCATAGAGTCCGCGCAACAACTTCATTGCCGCAAGACCGTGACCGTTAACAGTAAGAAAAGCGATCTCTAGGAAATCTCTGCGATACGTATCGCCAAGATTGAAGACGACATCTTCTGACCGGTTTGCCGCACTCCACTCTCGCCCGAATGCCTTATTCGCGAGACCTACTAAGTTCATGAAAGCACGAAATGCGTGCGGGTTTCGCTTCCAGAAAGCGTTTGAAGCGGCTGTCTCTCCGAATTCGAAACTGACTTCGTTGCTTGTCACAATTGATGGGGACTCGATTGGTAGATGCTAAGTTCGGTCAACGCTGCCTCTAGCTGTTAACCGCTCGATGAAGCTCTGTGAGGCGAGACGCTGCGAACTCAAGAATGGGAGTTGAGCAATCGCGACAGTAGTTCCTCGGGCTGAGCCCATCCCTAACAACGAGGCAGGACTCGCCGGCGCGGATGTCGTGTTTGCCACGGCTGCGGTGGCACTTGCGCTTCCTGACCGCGACCTCCACGACCACATGAACAAGGACGTCCTTAACCTTTGGCACGGGTTCGCGCCTTTCTGATTCGCGCGGCGACTGAATCGCCGATCGAGTCGAGGTCGTTCATCACGGCCTCCATGTCGGCGGCCGGCACCTCGCCGCGCTGGTTGTTGGCGATACCGAGACGCCCATTGATCTCCCGATTCAGGAGACGGATCACTGCGGCGAGGTTCGCTGTTCCCCTCGCAGCCTGCACAAGCTTGCCAACCTCGTAGCCCCGAACCGAAAGGCCCAGATCTTTGAGCACTCTCGCGGCGACGGACCTGGGCCGGTCAGCCACGCGCTTCCTCGCCGCCTGGCGTCGGCGTTGAGGAGTAACAGGAATTGCCTGAGGCGAACCCTCGAGCATCTTCTGCTGCGCCTTACGCAACATGTCTCGTGCTTGCTCCCGGGACATGAACGAACGAAACGGCACGCCAACGCCGGGGACAATGGCGTCAAGGATCTTGTCGATGATCCGGTCATCATTTGGATCTAGGAACGACTGCCGCACGAACTCGCTGATTAGTTCGCCGTGGACGAGCATCTCATCGTCGAAGCGGCGGGGCGCACCGCGGCCGTCGGCGTCTTCCTCCTCGGGCTCCGGTCTGCCTTGCGACTCTAACCATTCGCGGAAGACCTGCTGATCTTCGAGGTCGAACTCCCGGAAGTCTTTCCAGTTTGCGTCGTTGTTAAGTCCAACATGCGAGACGACGTACCCGTGATTCGCGGGGTTGGCCGGGTCGTCTTGGAACATTACTCGCATGATGCGGCCAACAAACTGCACGTATGGTGACAGGCTGCGGAAGGGCCTGAACACGGCCGCGACGCTCAGTGGAGGGTGATCAAAACCCTCTCCGAGCATCTGCACCTGGACGATGCAGTCGATCTGTAACTGCTCGAGCTCCTCCATCGCCCTTTCCTGCTTGTCCGGGTCCATTTCGCTATAAACCTCCCGGGTTTTCAGGCCGCGCTCTTCATATAGCGCGCGAATCTGTCTGGCGTGATCGATAGAACATGCGGATGCGATGATCTGGTGCTTCTGCCCCGCCCTGGCACGAAGTTCTCGCATCCGCTGAATGCTTGCGTCGACGATACTCGCGTTGCACTCTGGAGCGAGCGCAACGCCTTTACGGAACCACGCCTCCTCGCGCAGCTCCATCACTTCCTGCAGGGTGTGGCGTTTCGCGTCGCCCTTGTATGTGAAATAGATCTCAGATGGCGCGACGTTTATAGAATGAATCTGTTTGATGTAGCCGACCAGCATCGCCTTCGCGTAGGGGTACCGGTAGATGACATCGCCGGTGACGCGGCGCCCGTCGCTGCGAAACGGTGTGGCGGTGAGGCTAACGACCTTTGCGTTGGGGAACCGCTCGAAAACCTTTTTCCAGCTCTCAGCGACGTTGTGGTGACCTTCGTCCACGAGGATCATATCGAAGAAGTTCGGAGGGAACTGAGGTAACCACCGATCCGCAGAGCTCGCGAGTTGTTGGATATTCGTGACGACGTATTGGCTCTCCGTGCAGTCGTGGATATTCGCTTGTGGCCCGTCGAGCACCGCGGCGAACGGACCGTTGGCGAACGAATCCATCACCTTCGCCTTCCCTAGGAAGAACTTTGGGTTGCCGACTTCAAGGGCGTCGGCGATCCCTTTGCGAATAGTCGTGTTAGGCGTGATCACCAAGACACGGCCTGCCGACACACCAAATGGCAGCGTGGCAATGATCCCTGTCTTGCCACACCCAACAGGGATCTGGATGATGGCCGAAGCCTGGCTTCTCTCGAAGTGCTCGCGCACGGCCTTGTGCGCCTCGCGCTGTGGCTCGCGCAAGCGCTGATTTGTCTCGATGTCCGCGAGGGTGGAGCGGAAAAATTCGCCGGGGTTGACCTGCTCCGCGCGCCGGTACTCGAGCTTGAGTGGCTCAAGGTCGGAGCGCTTGTAGTACCGGTAGTCGTTGCCCGGATGGCGAACTGACTTCAGCTTTCCCTCTGCATCCCATCGGCGCAACGTCTGGGCCGAGACTCCGACGTACCGTGCCGCCTGCTGCACCGTCAGATAGCCCTTCTCAAATGCTTGTCCATCCATATACAACATTATACAACCTTGTTCAAATTTGGGGCGAGCCAGCTCCGTCAGCCTGCCGGCCCCCCGAGACGCACAATCTGCGTGGTCAGGAAGACCTTCTGGTTGAGCACCTGCTTGACCCGTAGCCTGACTCCGACGATGTCGCGCTCGCCTACAACGAATTGCCGCAGATCAGCGAACGCGACATACTCCAACCCTTCGCCGGTCACGATGCGTAGCACACTAGTGGCACCGGCAAGGATTGAGCGAATCTGCTGTTGTGCCTGGCGTGGCAGGTCCCTGAAGCCAGGGAACTTCCCGAGCGCCTTCTCCGCGTAGTCGGTAACGGTGCCGACGACGTTGACGGCTGCACCAGACGCGAGCGAGCCAGGATCGACTGGACGCACTTCATCCCAGCTCGGACGTCCGGAACCAGGGTTGCCATCGATCAGCGTTCGATACTGGTAGCACTCATGGATCGGCCACGGTGGCCCAAGGCTATCGAGGAGCACAAAGTCGCCATTCCCGTTCGTGTGCGCGAACACCGGTTCACCGCAACCACCGGCGATGAAGCAGGTGGTTGGATACGTGAGCGGGTAGCCAATGCGATCCACGACTTCCCCGTCTACCGCCAGGCCGCGGCGTTGAAGGCTGCGCAGTGGATCATGATTTCGCCAACCACGAGCGCTCCGCCGGAGATATGGGGATGGTCGAAGCGTGCGTCCTGACCAAGGCCGATGGACGGAAATTGCGCCACTGGAGCGGCGGCAACCATCTGCAGCCAGCGGTGAATGTCAACAGATGCATCGTCCACACGCGCTCCCGCGTCTAGGGCATCGAGACCGTAGCTGCGATAGAGCTTGTGCGAGAAGCGCAGCCAAGTCTCGGCGGCATCGAACACGTCGAGGCCGACAATGTGTCCGTCCAGCGCGAAAACGGCGCCAACCTGATTGATTTCGGGCTGCAGTCGCGGCTCGAGATTCTCCAGTTCTTTCTGCGTCTTGGAAAAGAGCGCGTCCATCGCCTCCGACTGGGATTCAGCAGCCATCCGCTGGGACTTCTCGGCGATGTCGTTCCAGATGGCTCCTTGGTCGGCGCGAGCGCAGCCCGAGGCCTTAAGAGACGCGCTGACGTGGCGGGCCTTTTGCGCCCGGCTCTTGCTGTACAGCACGTGGTCGGCAGACCGGAAATCTGGCCGCTGGTACGACCAGCGCCCTCGCTCGACGCATGACACGGGGATCGGTGTGATTGACTGTGCCGGCACCAGGATCGAGATATTGACGATGCGGTTTTGTTTCGCGCCGACGAGCGCTTCACCGTCAACGATCAGAACTGCCTCATCCGACCGGTTCTCGAACCTGAGCTCGGGAACCGAACCTGACGTCGACGTTTCATTGACCCTGGCGAGGCCCCTGGCCAACGCCTCGTCTAGGAGGAGGTATCGTGGCGGTGCTTCGCTGGACCCGAGAAGCGGAAAGACAGTGAGGCGGCCGACGCTCTTGGGCTGACCGACGGTGACCGCCGCAAGCGCGGTGGCGATGGGTGTCATTAGGCGTGCTCCTTCGGAACGTGCCATCAAGACACAAGACGCACGAGGCCCTGTTCGCTGACACTTCCCGCTGGTCGCCTAAGTTCGAAGTGCTTCGGCCATCTCTACGAGAACCTCGAGCACGCCAGAATCGAGCATGCATTCACGCACGTGCAGCCACGCGCCACGGCCCATAGGCACGGCATGAGCATGCTGATTGCGAATGGCGCCAATTTCACGGGCCGCCTGCTCTATTGCATTGAGCTGGTCCGGAAGGCAGGCACCACGTAGCCGCCTGTCGGTCGTCATCGCGTGGATTACATGACGCGACTCCCCAATGGTGAGAAATCGGTGGTGACCGACGGGACTGTGAGGATCGATTTGATTGATGTCAACGAACCGTCGTCTTTCGCCCTTCGACGTATCAACCAATGCCTTACCCGCCGGCAGGTCCGGATCGAACAACGTGTATCTCGGCGGTATTGGGACACCGCGATTATTGCGGGCGACCTGCACTGGCCCTAGGTTCAGCAAGCGCTCGAGCACGTTGCATAGCGGCAGTCCGGCGGCGCCAAAATCCGGTTCGAAAGGCAAATCCGCCAAAGCCTTTTCGAGGACCATCGCGGTGTACAGAAACGTTCGGCAGGCGTCATCGAGTTTCTGCGCAACACTTTCCAGTTCCTCGGATAAGGTGAATGGCGTCTGGACAGATTGCATGGCTGCCTGCGTGGTCATCGCCAAACGATTCGCCACGGCCGGTTCGCTTCGACCCGACTGCTCCAGGTACGAATGGACAGCAAACTCCAAGGGCACAGATTCAACCCGTCGTGCGCGTCGCTCGGCGACAGGAGCTTCGCCAAAGGCAACGACACCAGCAACCGAAGCGAGCGCGGCGTTGACCACGTCGTCAGGTGTAGATTTCGCAAGCGTTCTCGACGAGAAACGTTCCTCACCCTGCTCGCGAAGCGCCCTGCGGACACTTGCCACGCGGACGGTAGAGCCCATGTCCTTGCTGACTGTTGCAACTGTCCGCAATTGGTCGATTAGAGTCTCGGCTGAAGTCTTTAGGATCAGTCGCTGGCCAGTAAAAGGCGATCGACCGATGACGAGTGCGGGCAACTCGTCCCATCGAACCCCCGCGAGGGAAACGAATTGCCCCAGCATGGTCCAAGCTGCCGGCAGCCTGTGCCATGCGGCGGGAATCTTTGACGACTGCGCAACCCATGGCGCTGTATCGGCGAGCGGCACCAGCACGGCGACGTGGTCGCCGGTGATCGCCTGAATACGCTCGGCTTCGCGACGAATAACGGAGCGGAGCTCCTCGTCGGCGGGCGAGTGCAGTAGTAGTGCCTGCACTTGAATGGAGGCTAGACGGTCTTTGAAGCGCGCGAAGTAGTTGGCGTCGTGCGTTCTGCTCGGCATAAGGAGCTTCGGAACTGATCGAAAGTACTCGCCCGAAAATCAGTAGGGATAGAACCGCGCCAGGTACTGCGCCTCAGAACCAGGTGGCGCGGCTCGCAAAAGATGCTGAACGACCCCAGGCTGCAGACGTCGGAGCTCGCCGAGCACTCCTGGGGATGGCGTGCGGCCCGTAACTATCTCCTGGTCGAGTTGAGCCAGGAGGAAAGGCGTTCTCGCCGCGTTGTTCAACTCTCGTTCGAGCCGATCTATCAGGTTCCGTGCCTCCGCGGCTTGTGCGGTCAGCTGATAGCACCTCGCCAACCAGCGGACGGCTGACCAGCGCACGGAATCGATCACCGCTCCGGAGGCCAGACGCTGGAGAACTGTCTGGGGGCGATCGCCTCGGTCGAGGCGCAGCATCACGCAGGCGCGTGCCCATGAAAGCTCGCAATACGCGAGTCCATACCCTGTGACGGCGGCAAGCGCCTTCGCCTCTTCAAGCATCCGTTCTGCGTGTTCGAATTCCTGAGGAGCGTCACATGCGCCGGACAAGCGCAGCCACTCGGAGAGAGGCCGCGAAAGGTCTGCCCAGGCGAACGTGTCCCAGTGAACCTGCGAAACACTCGCTTGTCGCTGTAACGCCTTCGCCGGAGACCCAGTGACGGCCTCCACACGGCCAAGCGCACCCGCGACATGGAGTTCCGCACTTAGCGAATGCCGAAGATCGGATTGGATCTCACCTTCCGCAAGCGGAATGACAGCTTCAGGAGATGGGTCGCCACTATCGGCTGCTTGTTGGAGGAGATGCGCGAGGATCTCAAGCCAGAGCCCGCGAGGCCACTTGACGCGCATGGCTTCACTAGGCAGAGCGATTTGGCCAGCGTTGTGCTGGTGGCGTGCTGCCACACCCCGAACGAACTCCAGAATCCAGATCTGGGCCGGTGGAACGTCCAGCCAGTGCGTGAGGGCGAAGTCCGCGGCTCGCCAAATTGGCGTCCAATCGACGAACTCACTTCGGCCCTTCAGCGCAATCCGCAACAGCGTGCTGAGTATGGCTGGGCGAGTATCGGGACCTCCCAACTGAAGTAGTCGCTTCGCCAAGGCGTCTCCAAACACCTCTTCACACGCGGCTCCGACGTTGGCCACTCCCACAATTCGAAGACCACCCTCAGCCGAGGCAGCGGCCTCAGCCTCCTGCTCGCTGGCCACGAGAAGAGTGATTGGCGGTGCCAGGCGTGCTCTTAGCGCGAGAACCTTCTCTCGAAGATGACCGACAGGGAGTACGCGGCCAGTTGCGTCGATAGCTGCCGAGGCGACGTACTCTGGCTTGATAGGGATGTCTGAAAGCCGCGAGGTCAAGGCAAGGGCAAGCGATAACCCAAACGAAGGCCCTTCGACTGCAGTAACGCGTCGTGCGAACCCTCGCTCAACCCAAATACTCTCGTAGAGAAGGCCGGGCAAGTCCCCCTTGTCGCTGATCGACTGCCAGAGAACAGGTAAGGAGCGCGTAAGCGCGATCTTGGCGTTCTCCCATGACGCGAACACTTCTGGGCCTAGGGAGGCGTCATTGGAGTCAGCCCCGATCTGCCAGATCGCAGTGCCAGTGGGATGAGTACTCACGCACCGCGCCGTTCCAACTGTCGGCAAGGTCACCAAGGCTTGGTTCACTCGGCCGTAGACCACCACGAATCCGGCGACAAGTTCCTCGCGCGACGAGTGCGCTCGTCCGCGGGCACAAATCCGCCAGGCAGCACGCGTCTAGCCATCCGGCCGGCCGTGTCGAGCCGAGAAAGCGGTTTCTGTAACACTCCAGCAGCGCTTGCCTCACGCAGTAAGACGCACACGCCTTCAAGATCGTCTCGACCGTGACACACGTCCAACCACGCGCTTTGCCACGGGCCTTCCTCAGGTACTGCCGTGTCAGAGACGTCGTCCAGCACCAATGCGAGGCGAGTGGCTTCGGCGCAAGCGAGCTGTTGGACTGTGCGGACCTGCACTGGCTGGAGCTGCCGTGCCCATCGGCGGGGCGCAGCTAGCGCAGTCACTTCGCGACAGGCCAACGCTGCGTCCAGCCACTGTTTGGCAATTTCCGTATTCGTGGGGGCAGAATAACGCGCAACAATCGCGGCGGCCACGACGTTCGCCCACGCCCCTCCGCGTTGCAGCAGTTGCGACACTTCGGAGCGTAACCACTCGTCAGCACTCCCGGACTCGGACAGCCAACGCAACGCTGGCGCTTCCACTGTTGCCGCGGGCTCGACTGTGACCCCAGATATGGTCCAGAAAGTTACTCCGTCGCCATCTGCAGCAATCATCACTTCGCCTCGCGACCCACTGATCAGCACCGAGCCCGCTTTGCGAAGGTCCACGGCTACCTGGTCGTGTTTGTCGGACTGTGACAGCAACGCACCTTCGGTTGCGCTCATGACCCGCACGGCGAGCAGATCATCGGGTGTCGAGGTGGACAGTCTGACGTTCCACGGCGCGCGGTCAGCAGACTCGATGCCGACACCAATTTGTTCCAAGGCCGGAATTGCCGCGGGGTTCATTGGCGTCGTACCTGACAGTACGGCCGCGAGGGTGACCCTAGCGACCACACCTTTTGCTTCGCCGGCCGGCAAATCCGGCCAGGGATACGTCTCCGATAGACCCAGGCTATCGACACTGACGCCGAGCGCCTTCATGTCGTTTGCTGACGGCATCTTGATCGGTTGCATCACTGGCATTCCCCTTCGCAAAACTCGCTATAAACAATCCGGAGTGCCTCAGCTTGTGTGAGACCCGGACGCTCAGCAACGATGTACCTTTCAACGTAGTCGCCAAGTCTCCGGAGCGCGCGACTGTGTTGCTTGTACACAGCGTTGCGAGTTTGCTGTGTGTTCGTTCCGTGCCGCTCAACTATCGAGACGAAGGTGGCGCCACCTTTTGACATCTCTTGGCGTTCGGCAATTGCTCGTTCGAAATTAGCCCTGCCATCAGAGCGTAGGCTTGAAGCGCATCCGGGGATGCACGTTGTCGAAAGAGTCACACGCGCATTCGAAATGGTTTCTGATTCGAACGTTTCTTTTGGGGCCTCAGTTCGAGTCAAGGTCTCTACATCATCGTTCGTGAACCGGCGTGCTGCCCTGGCTCGATCACGATCGAAATTCCGCAGGGCTGTTCGAAAGTACGCCTTCACTCGTTCTTCCGAGGCCGGGTCGCCTTCATTAGCACCGCGAGGGCCCGTGGTCATGAATCTGACGAGTACGGTGTGAACGGCATCCATGCGAACCGAATCACTGAGACCTGTGACCTGAAGGTGGAGAAGTTCCTGGTAAAGGATTCCCGTCGCCTCACTGCGGAGAGTGTCGTCCGTCGAACCGATACACGGACCGCAGCGTTGGAAGGCTTCCACGAGGGTCATGATTGCGCCGCATTCCACTGCATCGCTTGCTCACAGGCCCATCGGCGCCGCGGTGGCTGCCATTCTATTGATTCGCCTTGGACAGCAATCTTCCAAGCATCGCCTGACGCCGAGAGGTGGCTTCGCTCTGGAAGTCCCGACCGCAATGGTCCGCCAAAGTACTCCCCGAGGCGTGTCTCGACAATCGGCAGGTGGCTCTGCACATCGTCTAAGTCTCGACGCGAGCGATTTGCAAGAAAATCGGCCAAAACGTACTCGACTGATACGTCGCTTCCGTAGTTGGGCGTCTCCGCTGGCACTAATTGAACTTGCGGATGTCGATCGGCAATTCCTCGCGCGACAAGCCCTACGTGTTGTGGAGTCAGTGGAACGGACCTGCCGAATCTGGCGTCATGCACGTCCCTTCGCTGGACATATAGCTCAAGGCGCTGCTTGCCATCTCGACGCGCGACTAGGGACGCGGCTCGGTCGATCGAGGCTCGCAATACTGAGAAGTATCGATCCGCATCCGACTGGCCTGCGTCTCCGCATACGGTCTCGGACGCGGCGACGAAGTAGGCGATGGGCCTCCCCAAGTGATCGCGGGCTGCTAGCAGGCGCTGGGCGACAAGGTCGACGGCTCGCCAGGCCTCGCGGCTGATGTCGACAAGCTGCTGAGCCACTTGAGGTGTGCGACGACGCATAAGGTCGCCTAACCTGGTTAGCGCATCGTACGGCAGCTTCCTTCCTGACTTGATTGCACCGACGATCGCATTGAGGTCCGAGGCGCCGCCTGCTTCGCAAATGCTTATCGCGTTGCGGACGACAGTGCCGAAGCCAGGTCGCCTCGTGTCGAGCACGCTCGGCTCGACCTGATACGCGGCCACAGCAACATAAGCAGGCTGGTTAAGAAACGACGCGTGAAGGGGCCAAGGAAAACCAGGAACTGAGGCCTCAAGAGCTTTGCGAATGTCCGAAGGACGGTAGACCGGTTCCGAGTGTGCGACCAGTAGGCCCGCGACAGCGACGGGATCGGAAGGGTCCTCGAATCTGCCAGATTCATCAACGAAAAACGCCCATCGTTGCTCGGCTTTGCTCACTTCGCTCTCAGCCTCTGCTCTGGTTATTGACGCGCGAGAAACGTCCGTACTGACACTTGGGGTTATTCATCCAGCCAAAGCAGATCGCCCGCTGGGACCAGAATCGGGTCCACTCGCAGGGGATTCGTCAGCGGATGCATGAAATAGGTGTCGCCCGGAAACACGGGTTCGTCGGTGAAGATACGCTCGTGGTTGCCCTCGTCATCTACGGCGGATATGACTTGCCGACCCCAACGGTCATATTGAATGCTCTCGATCAAAATGATTCGTGGGAAGACTCGTGCGTCGTGTCGGCCGAGGTATTCCAGAAAGGTTTCCGCCTCGTCAAGGAACTTACGAGCCTGTTCCGAGAGAGAACGCCCGACGTCCTCAGAACGATAATGAGAGAAAGCGTTTCGCAGTGCTGCAATTCCGTCTGCGCCTCGTGGAATCAACGACGATGGAGCAACGTCTCGCTTGAACACTGCCACCGCTGGGCTTGCGTCTTCTTCGAGGTGCTTGTTGAGGACTTCAATCCAAATCAACAGGTTTCCCAAGCTCGCTTTAGCGAAACCAGATCCGTCTGAAATCTTGTCCCACTGCCGAAGCAGTTGTTCGGGCGCAGTTCTGTACGCGGCTTGGGCTACGAAGCGAAGCATAACGCGCGCGACGTATTCAAGACGTCGAGCGACGTCGGCGATCGCTCCGCGCAACGCCTCATCGTCATGGACGAGAAGCTTCGCGCGGACTCGCTGAACCGCCTGACGTACCGCTCGCAATCCATCTGGAGCCACTGGATCCGGAAAGCCGAGAGTCTTCAGGAACCAACGGGCGAGTCCCTCCGCGGTTGGACAATATGGCGGCTCTTCGCTCCGATGCTTACGAATCGCGCCTAGCAAGATAGGTCTGCCAAACTCGCTCGCGATGAACTCGACCAAATCCGGTTCACGAATTAGAAACTCGAGCAGCTGAATGTCTTCTTGTCCCTTATACCCCTCAGCAGTGAACCGTTTGCGGAGATCCTCCCGCGATTGTTCCGGAAGATGAGAGAGCAGAAAGTCCCGAAGCTCACGCAGCGGCTTGGTGCCCCTTCCGGACTTTTCGCGTTCGATTGTCGTAACAGCACGCTGGGCAGTTGGCGTCGTGGAACTCGTAGTCGGCCCGGTGTTCCGAAAAGATAGACCCAACGGAGGTTGTGCTTCTCGGACGCTTCTCCTACTTTCAGCTGGGCGAGGAAATCCCAAATCGAGGTCCGTGGCCGCTAACGACGCCGCGGGGTCTTCGCTAAAGTGACGGGAATCAACCGTTGCTGCGTGGCTTTCGTCGTCAGTTGCCGGCTCTGCAAGCGCGATCTCTTCTGTCGATTCCGGTTCCTCCAGAGCAGCGAGCGCATCGGTTGTCGGCTGAGGCTTGGCAGCAATCAGTGCTTCTCTGACGGCGCCTAGTAAGGTCGACCAATCGTGGGCATCCCAATATCCACGGCTATGAGCGAGCCGGTTTCTCGCGTGCCAGGCGCTGCGCCACAATTGCTTTAGGGACTCGGCAGCCTCTGGGCGGTGCTCCTGCAACAGATCCTGAACATGCCCAAAGAACAAAGCCAACGCCAGACCGCGTGCGGAAGCGTCGCCAGTCAGATACTGATTCCATGTGCTCCTCATCGACTCGCCGATTGGACCTTCAGTTGAGTCAACAAGCTCTGCGACCGACGCCTCAAAGTCGCGCTCACGCCGTTCCGCTTCGAGTAGGATCTCGCGCGCCACTTCATCTTCAGGCCGATGTAGCACGACATCGATCGTGCGAATGCCTCTATAGCTCGGAAACCCAGACGTGAGGGTGTCGACCAGTGCCGTTGTCGAGGCTCGAACAGACAGTTCAGCGCTGCCAGTCCCAATCAGGGGAAGCGCTACACGAGAACACTTCTCCGCTCCCGCTGCCTCGAATAGCCGCTGATAGAGTTTGGCGAGTTCGGGCTCGAGGATCGCTCTGTTTTGATCGAGATCCATCGTGATCGCGTGCAGCAACAACCTGCAAGGAAGCTCGAAGCCCTGAGTGACGTAGACGTCGCCCAGGTGAAGTTGCGGCTCCGCTTCTTCAACTGCCTTCGCCAAGCCCGGTCCTGCAGCCGCCCAAAGCGCACGCGAGACGCCACCGCTGTGAGATAAATAGTTGTCGTCAGAGCTGACGATGGCATCAACACGTTCTGGGAACGTGGCTAGATCCCCACTTGATACTCGAACTGTATGGCCCGAAATCGTAAAGATCTGCGGCTGATTTCCCACTGGCCCTCGCTGGAAAAAGGTCAGTACAGCTGTAATTGGACGTCCTATTCTAAGCGGGCCACAAGCGTTCTTGGTTGGTTACCCAAAGGAACTGAGCATGCCTGACAACGTGACTAGCATGGCCTACAACTCTGAGAACGGGCCGCCGTGGCACCGTAAGGGCACTCCAACCAAGGGACTTACGACTGCGGCCGAATGCATCAAAGCGGCGGGACTCGATTGGGCTGTCACGAAGGTTCCCTTGCGCGTCGCAGACGAAGGTGGCGTTCCTCTGTCGCACGTGATGGCGACCGTTCGCGCTGACTTCGCGTCAACGGATCCGCGACGAGTCTTGGGCATTGTCGGAGGAGAGTATCAGCCGCTCCAGAACTGGGACGCATTTCGGTTCTTTGACGACGTCGTGGGCGACGGCGCCGCATTGTACGAGACAGCAGGTGCGATCGAGAACGGTAAGCGAATCTGGCTATTGGCGAAGATTCCAACGACCATTCACATAGGGAAGGACGACGTCGTCTGTCCTTATCTGCTATTGGCAAATGGCCACGATGGCCAGCTGATGGTGCACATCAAGTTCACTCCAGTTCGGGTCGTGTGCCAGAACACACTGGCGATGGCGCTCCACACTGGTAGTGGGCCGCATGTCGCGCTGCGTCACGATCGATACTTGAAACGAAGGCTTGAGAGTGCCAGCGAAACGATTGCCACCATTCATGCCACCGTTGAGGAGGTCCGGGAGCAATGGGCTACCATGGCCAATCGACGGCTTTCGGTAAGCGATGCCGAGCGATACTTCAAACAAGTGTTCGGATCAACCGACAAGCCGTCTACTGAAGAAGATTCTCAGGCGGAGTTATTCGAACGCGCTCAGGCAGAAAACGATCGGCCTCTCCAAGGCCTCAAGAAAATCGCGATGGACGACTTCGAACGAGAACACAACAAGAAGTTGATGATCAACGGAACGTTGTGGGCTGCGTACAATGCAGCCGTGTACGCGATCGACTTTGGCAGAAAGAATCAACGGGATCGGGTTGACGATCTCTGTCTTGCTGAGGGCGCCGCGTTGAAGGCAAAGGCGATTCGGATTGCGCGGGAACAAATCGGCGTCTGACGACTTTGGAAGGACGCGATGCGCAGCATTGACAAGCCGCTCGAGTGGATACAAGGAAAACGAGAAAAGGGTTGCACGTACCACACTCTATCGCGCGCAAGGTGGAACGGCGACACGATACAGATTGATGTGTTCGTGATGCCATCGATTTCCGCTTCCAGGCCGATCGCGATCACCGTCGGCCTGTATCGAGACTATCATGCAGTCGAGAAGCACAAGAGTGCGATTATGAACACACAGGAGCTCGATGCAGCGGCAAAGAAGACCTCTCAAGCGCTTGTGAGCCTGGGGGTTTCACTTGACACGGCAGTCCTCAGAGCAAGCGAAGTCAGCAAGCGAATTCAGCGGGACGCCAAGGCGATTAGTGCCGCGATGTTGTAGTTCAAGCTATTCGTTCAGCGCCTTTAGAAGGGCGTCTCGAACATCCGAATAGAACACAATCGTCACCCTCGTCGCTACGTCGTCAGCCAGGTCGAAGAGTTGCTTTCGCGTAGCTACGGGCATCAGCAGAAGCTTCGCGCCGCGATCGGCAGCCGATTCCACGATGGTTACCGCGTTGTAGACTGGCTCGATCGAACCGCCGAGGTTCAGTCCTCCGACAACTACGAGACCGCCCTTGAGGCTCTTCTCCATAAGAGCGGAGCAGAGCGCGAGTAGCACTCCCAAGCCAGTCGCGGCGCCGCTCTTCGCTGCGTCGAAGGCACGCATCTGAAGGGAAAACTCGTGAGCTCGCGGATCGCGATCACCGACCAGTTCTTTACCACGCGAGTACAAGTTCTGCTCCGCGCAGCGAACGCTCTCCTTGAACGGCGCAGGCGCGGGTTGATTGAGGATACGGACGCCAGAACCTGGACCCTCTGTCGCATCGACTCGAAACAGACCTGGGTTCTCATCCACACCACCTGGTGACATCGCCCAGACCTGCCCTGGCGGGAGTGGATCCTCCCCGATACTGTCCTCGCTTTGAAGCTCCGGTGTCGAGACAAACTGTTCGACCCCATCCAAGCCCACCTGATAGCTGAAATGAGTATTACGGAACTCGGCTGACCCGATTCGCTTCTGCTGTTCCTTAATCCGACGACGGCACTCGAGCGCCAAACGTGCGGCCCACTCGATCGCACCGTCTGGAATGTCCGTATCGGTATCGGGATACATCAACTTGAGCAGACCACTCATGGTCTTCTGGACAGCATTGGTGTCGCGACCGCTCAACGCACCACCAAATTGAAGCCGACCAGCCAGCTTGTGCACGCGCGATTGGATTCGGAGATGGTCCCAGCACGAAGAGATAAAATCGCTGACCAAGCCGAAATGATCTGTTAACTGGTCTTTGCTTACTTTGGGAACATCCCACCCTGGAATGTAAGCGTGAATGCGATCCATAAACGCCGTGTCGTTTCTCATCTCCGGCGGCATTGGTCCTAGGAGGTGTCCTATCCGCTGTTGATGCGAGACGTCGACGTCGAAGTTTCCCACCATAACGATGCTACCGAAGCCGCGGATGCTCTCCTTTCCTCGGCTGAACTCGCCGGACTCCATGTACCCCTTGAGGATGTTCACGCCGTCTTTTTGGTCAAACGAGATCCCGGACACTTCGTCGAAGCAAACGACGTCGTATTGGCAGACGAGGCCGCGATGGCCGGTCGCGTTGTTGACAAACATCCGCGCTACCGTTGCTTTACCGCCGGACACGAGATGCGCGTACGGCGACACCTGCTGAAATAGGTGGCTCTTGCCAGTACCCCTCGGCCCAAGCTCCACAGCGTTGTAGTTGTTCTCAACAAACGGCACCATCCGCAGGAGCATCACATCCTGCGTTCTTGCGGGAAGTTGCGCTGGCTCGAGACCAATGCTTCGCAGAAGAAAATCGCGCCATTGCTCGAATGAAAATGACGCGCGTCCTTGTCTTAGAACGTCGAGCACGTCGCGTCGAGAGAGCTGGATTTCGCGAATCGATTCGATTCCAAAGGGTCGCCCCCCCGACTCTTCCGCGATCGTAGGATCGTACGTGAGCTCGATCTCAGCGTAAAACCCACCTGTGAGCATACGTTCGTGAGCACGTACGAGGTCCTCGCCTATTCGCACGTCGTTCAACCGCAAGCTCGGTAACTCCGCCACGAACGAGTCGCTCTTCGCGTCAAGCCTCGCGCGAATGATGTCGATCAACTTGACGCGGCCGTCGCGCTTCGCGCGGGCCTTGAACAGCTCCTCTTCGCCCGCGCGAACCGTCCGACTCTCCAACTGCCTTTGGACGATGTCCAGCCCCTCTTGGATTTCCTGTTCGTTGGTGCTGGCGCAATAGCGTCCCAGAAGGAATTCGGCGACGTATGTTGGGACCGGATACTGGCCCTTGAACCGACGCACAAGGTCCTTTCGAACGACGAATCCTTCGAACGCCTTCGCTGCAATTTGATCGAGATTGTCGAGCTGCATGTTCAGTTGTCCCCGATCGTCACGGTCTGCTTGGCCACGACGTTGCCATCTCGAATCACTACAACGACCGCCGCAGCTCCGAGCAGGTCGTCATTCTCGATCACGATCGAGATTCGGCCCGCTTCATCCAACGCCTTCGATCGCTGCGACGCGCCGAGGACGCTGGAGCCACCGTCGGCCGGCTTGGTTCGAACGTCGACGGTGACGCCCACCGTGTCGCCTTCCAGCTGCATCTGCGCGCGCAACCCGCTCCACTTCAGATTGGCGATGCGAATGGCGCGGGCGTCCGGAGACGGGGCAGTGACTGTAAGGAACGCCGTAAGAGTCTCCTGAAGACTCAGGCCCCCGTGTGCGTACTCCATCCCACCCCTAAATGTGCTGACCCCTGGTGCCAAGACGATCCCGTGCGCCGCACCCCAAAACCATGGGACTTCGCGGAAGCCGTGCTGCGCACCTGGCTTTCCGACGGCGCATCGCCCCCATTTAGTCACTGTGAGGTGGGCCGGCAGCTGGACGCTCGGAAGCCCGCCCGGCATCAGCAACCATCCGTGATCTGAGGTAACGAGCACTTTCTTCCAACCCGCGTTCAGCAGATCGCGAATTCGATAAGCCACTCCTTTTAACTCTTCTTCAATTCGCCAAGCCAGTCGAATGCCGTCGTCGTGACCGTACCGATCGAAGGCCCCAGCCTCGGTCCAGGCCGACTCGGTGGAGTCGCCGAGATCACTCGCATCGATCCACTTGAACCCAATATCCCAAAGAAGTTCTCTGAATCCTTGCGACTTCAGGGGGCGACCATCCTCGGTCTGCGGTTCGAAGGTCGGTGATACGGTGTCGCCGCCGCGCAGGCGCTTGGTTAGCGGTTGCCAGGCTGGCTTCGCCGTTGCTGTCACCGTGGGCAGCGCACTCCAGGACGGTTGGACGTCCGCAGTCAGGGCAAAGCCCTCCAGCAAGCGTGACAGCTCGAACCCAAGGTCGCATCGCAATCCATCGACGAAAACGACAACGGTGCCCCTCGTCGGCTGGAGCGTTCGAGACAACATAGCCGCGGAGTTCGGATAAGACGACGCAAGGGTATCGGTTCTGCTACTGATTTCTTCCAACCATGGTAGGTATACGGCTCGCAACGCCAAAGACACGGCCTCCATGTCTCTGTTCTCGCGGACTGTCGCGATCGCCTTCCAAGCGGCGACGTCGATTTGCCACCAGACGCTCCTGTAAGTGTCGGCGAGAGCATTCCAGTCGTAACCAGCACCGCCTTGCCGTACTCGCTCAGCGAGGATTCCGAGTTGAGCAGCAGCCGATGCGAGGGGAGCCTCTCCCAAAGTGCCCCACACCGAGTCGGCGCGCTTCAGATGCTCGGCCGCAAGTTTCGACAGCGCATCTAGTGCGGGACCTTTAGAAAGGTGCGCGAGCCCTTTGAGTGCATTTCGAAGCGCATCCTCTTGCGACTTGTTGTTCGACGGGATGCGCTCGTTACCCGAATCGAGTAGGTCCTTTGGTTGGGCAAGATCGAGGGCGCGCCTGACGCCGACGAACGACTTCGGCGCTTCCTTGTATCGATTCCACGCATGCTCCCACGCGCCAGAACCACTCACAAGTCGCTCTACGGCGACAAGCTGGCCGTCTTTTTCGGGATCGAAAGCGAAGAGTGTCTTGGAGGTCGCAACGAAGCCTCGCCAGCGATCGAGTGGCCATTGTTTGCGGACAGCATCTGGTGACCCGATCCATTGCAGAAGCATTCCATGCGGATCATCGGTCACCAGCTTGTGAAAATCGGCGGCTTCGAGGTGATGTCCGCGCAGATCATTCAGATTCGCGCGCAACACGTTCTCGAGCTGCTCAACTAGGGCATCGCTTGTCGCGCGATCGCGCGCGAGTTGAAGGCCCAGGCCCCCATCCTGCGACGTGAGAAACGCGAACGGCGTCCAGTCTTTTCCATTCTGCTGGGTCCAAAAGTGCCCCTGATACTGCTGTGCAAATAGGTGCTTTGCGTAGCCTGGGAAACCAGCGGCTCCGCGGAATGTTTGCCGTGACACTCCAGGCAAGTAAATGATTGGAGTCGAGTCGCTAGAGGCACGTCTTGCGAGCCGGTATCGCACGAGGGTTGACGGGCCTCTCGTCGCGTCGGCCGTCATCGGGTCAAGAATCAGTAGCTCTGATAACGCATCTCGAACAACGGCGTCAACCGCTTTTGCCCAGACGCGATCGCTATCCGGCCAGAGCACGACACGTGGCGCCGCGAATTCGTGGCGATTGTACGTTGCCGCTTTCCGCAGCGACTCAACGAGCTGATCGAGAACGGTCATCCCTGAGCTATCTGCCGCCGTGTGTGCGGCGCTTCCGCTGAATTGTCAGATGAACACTATTCCAACGATGTCCGGTGAACACACGGCCAGGTTCGGGGTCAGTGTCCGGTTCGTCTTCACACCAGAACCACGGATATTCGTTCTTGTCACTATCTGGCTCTTTGCCACGGTCCTTCTCCCATTTGATTCTGACTCGTTTGCGCAAGATGTCAGCTGTGACGAACGGCCGAATGTTCAGGCGCACGCCGTCGTTCAAATCAGGGTGCCAACCCACAGGCTGCTTTGCGAGCTGCTTCCAGCGCACGAAGATGTCGTACGGAGCCTCGCCTTCCAGGATCTTCGTTAACTCCGCTTGCAGCGCACGCGCAGCGCCCAATCGAGCGTCAGCACCTGGCTTGTCGGCTTTCGCGTCCTCTTCCTGCTGCCGAATCCAGTCCCCCAGATACGCATAGGTCAATTTTTGCAAACCCGCGTGATCGAGCTTGTGATAATTGACTAGTGCGTGGAAGCCGTCCTTCCGTCCGTCCCAGATGTGCCAAATGAACGGGCGCTGATGGAACAACTCGCAATGTTGCTCGAAGAATTCGTCGCGTAGCCACTCCTCCAGTGTCGACGACTTGCTGCCGGTCCCACCGGCGCAGGTGATTAACGCGCGTTCGTCACTCTTCCCCAATGCCTTCACCAGCAATGCCCGTAAACGATGCGCCGCTGGCTGCTCGCGGTTAATCGACGCTAAGCAAACGACGCCGTCTGCGTCGGCAAGTGCCTCTAGGCCATCAGGAGGGAGCGCTGGACAATCGGCGATATTGGAACCGGTTTGCCTGGGCCAAGCATACCCAACTAGCCGTGCAACAGCGACATGCAGGGCCTGTTCCGCTCCGCTCGGATGGCCTCCGAATATCCACTGAGTTGCGTCGTTAGACTGTGGCAATGGGAGACCCTGCGGGTACTCCTTCGATGCGAGCTCTCGCCACCTTTCGATATCAAAAGGAACCTGTATTAAGCCGGTGTTCGTTGGTTTCAGAGACTGATCTATCTTCCGGACCTCACGTGGGTATTCGGGCGATGAGCAGAACGCCCAGACTGCGGGCAGATCTCTACCGTCTTTGGGGATAATGGGAGAGGCATTGCTATCAAAGGCGTCACCGATAAAGAGCGCCGCAGGAAGTCCTCCCATCTGGCTGACCATCACGCCGCGTCGACCCCACGCACCAAGACCTTGCCGACGTGCCAGTCCGGCCCCATCGTCGAGCCAGTCGATGAGTCCCTCCATGCCGCCATAAGGCTTGGTTACGTCAACAGTGCTTTGGAAGAAGCGCCACCTAGACGTGATCTCGGGAAGCTCCCAAAAGTATCGACGGACGCGTCCATCGTCACCGGTCTTTATGCCTTGGAACGATGACGCACGTGAACCCAATAAGGCTTTCTGACCGAGATCGTGAAGAGTAATCTTTGAGCCTGGATTCGTGAGTTGCGTCTTCTGACTAACACACTGTATTGGGCCACTCCGAATGGCATCGTCTTTCTCCACCGGCCCCGGAAGACTCGCCGCATCAATTCCAAGGAACGTCTCGTCGGGGCCAGGAGAACCTACTGACACTGCCACCAAGGCAACGTTCACTTGCTCCCCTGAAATCATCTCGAACGCACGAGGGCCTAGCTTCGCAAGGACTCTCCATGATTGTCGTGTTAAGAGGTGGCGCCGCAGATCCTGGTAACTCTCCTGAATCAACCAGCTCTGTGGTGTAACGAGGGCGGCGCTGCCGAATGGCTCGCAAAAGCTGAGACATCGTTCGACGAAGCAAGTGGCGAGGTCGGCCTTCGCATCGGGATGAGCGTCCTCAGAATATTCTTTCAACGCATCTTCTTGGCTACCCCTTCCGAGATAAGGTACGTTGGTCGCGATCAACGTAAATTGTCGGGCGAGGATCTCGGCGGCCTTCGCCACGCCACGTGCAATCACTACCAGTTCGTGCGCAGTATCGTTCGTTTGGTGCGCAAGCACGTCTTCCAAGAGGGGCTGCAGCTCGTGGAATTCGGCCTCCAGGAGGTCTCCAACTGCACGGGGATTGATGAGACTACCGAGCACCGGTCCATCTTTGAATAGCGTGTACAGGTGCGACATTCCTACCCGAAGGCGATCGTTGCCCCCCGCTAGCGCTACCCACTGCTTCTCATTCGAGTGTGGAGCCAATCCCGAGCACGCAAGATGTAACGACGGTAACGGTTGATAGCCGCCCAGCTTCCATGCCGACAGTGCGAGATTGAATGCAGCAATCTGCGCGCAGCGCGGATCGATCTCGAGACCGTGAAGATTGTCTCGAAGTACTGCATATACCGCTTTCGCGGCCGTGAGTCTCTCTTCCTGCATTCGCAGCCGAGCGAGCAGAGGCAAGACAAAAACGAGGAAGTGTCCCGAACCCATGCAAGGATCCAGGAACGTGATGTCTTTCGCAGCCGTTGGCCAATGTTCAAACGGGCCGGCAGCTGGTTTCCATTTTTTTCTCTGTTCGTCTTCAACGAAACGTAGGTATCTCCAGTCGACCGCCATACCGTCTACCAACGGGAGCCCAGCCTTCGCGCGTGCCTCATCTTCCGTGTTCGCGTGAATCGACCCGAGCTTCCGCGCCCACCATGCACCAATGGTGTTATGAAGAAGAAACTCCACCATGTAGTCTTCGGTGAAAAGCTGCGTGACAGCCGCTAGCTCGTCCGCGCCGATCTTTTTGCCGGAGGCATTGACTTCATCTTTTCGCTTGGCTTGCCAGAATTGATATGTCCAACCGAGAGCGTCGTCAGCGATGAAGACCTCGGGAGGCAGCGAGTGGAGCTGCTTCCGAAGTTCGACTTGGTCATTAACGGCGAGAGTCAAGTCAAATACTGGGTCGCCCGGACGGAAGACGCCAGGCAAAATCTGGCTCGCAAATCGACACGCCAGTTCAAAGCCGTCACGGGCACCGAGTTCCGCAGCTAATTCGTCACACTCCGCGAGCGTGATCGGTACGTTTCCCTGAGAGGAGTCGGTGTGCAACAGTCCGTTCTCCGCCAGGAACCGAGTAAATAGCAACCGGTGCCAGTGCTCGTAAGCGACGTCTTCCTTCAGGTGGTTGATATCCTGCCTGCCAGTACGCTCGTCTCGGACATCGCCGAGGGCTCTGCCTCGTTCGCGTAGTCGGTTCCGCAGCTGCCGCTGGCCGGCGGACATATGCGGTCGGTAGTCCTTTTCGTGAACCGCCAGGTTCTCGAGGGCCGAACGCGCCGCTTGCTCGGCTGCGTCACGTGCCTCCAGCGTGACGCGCGCCAGCAGATTTCGTAAGTCCTTCGCGAGTGAGTTGGGCATAGCGGCTCAGATGATTACAGGGCCGTCTTGAACCGCCGCCAACAGGATCGCTCGTGCTTCACTGATCCAAGTTTCAACATCGCCCTCGCTCTTCAGCGTTCCTCCCTTGAGCGTTAGTCGCTTGGCCTTCGGCTCGGCTTCTCGGATCGCCGCCGCGAGTGCGTCGGCGAATCTCCTTGAGAGCGCGTCGGCGTGCGTGCGCCATGATCCGAGATCGCAGGCCTGGAGCGCTAGTAACAGCTCGGCGTCGGTTCCGGCGACGGGAGCCGGACGCCTTGTCACGCCGGCGGCACGGAGGAGCGTTTCTTTTCGGTCTCCGGCGAGGGCAGCCCACACCGGGTGCGCATCCAGCTGCGCCTGTTCGGTCGCCATAACTTGTTCGTAATGCGCGTAAGCGTCTTGCAAGCCTTTTCGGAGTATCGTGCCCACTTCTTGCAAGACAGACTCAACCGGATCCGGATCATCAAGAAGAGATCTGTTCAACCGGATGGCCTGGATGGCGTTAATGTTCTCCTCGACGCCAGTCAGACCTGTTGCGAACCCCAACAGTCTCTCCGCCACGTCGAAGTGGGCGCTGCGTTCGCTGATCTCTGTGGCGAGATCTTGCCAGACTAAGATCCGCTTGGAGAGATCGTCGGCTTTCTCGAACAGCGTGAACAGCAGATCGTTTCCCGAGAGGGCCTCAAGATCGATCAAGTCCGCCACGAGGGGCGGCTCGGGGGCTGGCGGGTCGCCGCCGGCGCTCCTCGCGAGTGTCTTCAAAGCCTGCACGAAGCCCGGCGCAGCATTTGCCTCGTCGCCAGGCTGGAATTTGTATCCGCCCGCCTGAAAGAGCTTCCGAATGCGGAGCTTCTGCGCCGCAGTCAGCACGGGATGCTGAATTCGGTATTCCGCCTGCCCGCTCTTCTTCTGGTCGAGTTCTGAGACGCTGACAGCTTTCTGCTGAAGGCGTGCGCTCAGATGTCCACTGACGAGGAGCACTGCCAATACACCGTCAATGGCATCCTTAGGCCAGCCATATTGACCGGCACCGAAGTGGTTGACGATCTCGTTTCCCTTTTTCCCTGCGCCGATATGGCGAAGCAGCTCCGCCGCGATCGGGTGTTTATCTGGGTCCCCCGTGTACCCGACAGACGACAGCGCGTCCGGATTGCCTTCCTTTGCACGCTTCCAGACTGTCGGCCAGTTGGCGTTGTCGGCGATGTGGAATTTTGGATACAGCCGCGACAGCACGTCCCCAGCCGCGTCCTTCACGGTCGCATTCAATCCGCTCCCGGAGCGCTCCTGACCGCCCGACAGGAATACACGTGCGCCCGCAACGATCGCGTCCGTCGCGTCACGAACCTTACTCTCTTCGGTCGCCTGTCGTGTGACCATCGCAGACCGGGCGTCCTTTCCTTCCTGTCCGGTCGGATTTCCCTTGAATGTGATCGTCTCCTCGGCCGCCAGTGCCGATGCGATCGCATTCTTCAGTTCATCCGCCTTCGCCTTCGGGACAAGCGCATGGACCGTGGCATCGTCCACGCTGCGCTTCTGAATGTCTTGAATGACTCCGCTTTCGGACTCCTGAAATCCATCCCGCACCCAAACAACAACGCCTTCGGCGTCTTTCGGCGGCTCCATGCCGTGATGGATCACGACACGACGCTTCTCCTTCGCCTGACCGTGGAGCACGCTGATGCCCGACAGTTCGTCTTGGATGGCCTTCGACAGCAACCGGCCGCGCTCTGACGCGATCTGCGAATCATTGTTGAGGATCGCAGAGCGGCGCCTACGGTATTCGTTCTCCCAAGCGGCGCCTTCAGTCGTTTGAAGTCGGTACTCTCCCTCCACATCCATGAGTACGGCTTCCGAGACGAGCTTCGCGATCAGCGAGGGCACCTTCTCCCGCATTGTCGTCGCCGACTGTCCGAGATCATCCGTAAGGAGGTCAGCAAGGTGCTCAGCGTTCGCTCGAATCCCGAGGTCCTGTCCATCACGAGGCAATTTGCTGATCAGAAACGCCAGTGCACAGATGCGGCTGCGTAGCGCCCCGTCGCTTTTCCCTTTCTGCTCTTCGACGATCTCTTGGAAGCGCTTCTGCATCTCCCCAGAAATCACGAGGTTGTTCGCGAGCTGGTCGTAGAGGAAGTCAGCTGGGACGATTGCGCCCAGCGGCTTGTTGGCAGCGGCTCGGCAGGCCTCATACGTCACGCTGAGTTGCGTGCGCATCTGAGCGGTGGTGCCGCTCGGATCGACGTTGTGCAGTACCGCTTCCCAAAAACGACGCCGCACTGGGAGTAGCGGGTAATCGGGTACGTAGGCGTGGTCATCCTCAGATTTCGTCGCGATCTTGGTTTCTCGCAGCTGCCGCGCGATCTCGCCAGAATGCTTGAAGACGACGGTCTCGACGTCCTTCTTCCGCACTTCCTTTTTTTGGAGGACCACCTTGCGAACAACTTTTTCAACGTCGTTGTCGCGGAGGTGCACCTTCGTCGTGAACCGTCCCATGAGCCGTTGCAACGCCGGCGTATCCGTCAGCGCGCTTTGGCCCGTACCGACAAACATCACCCGGCCGTCAAGCTTTTTCGAGCACGCCTCGACGACCTCTTGCACTTCCAGCGCGGTGTCAGCGTTATTGTTGATGTACTGCTGAACCTCGTCGAGCACGATCACCGTGCAGGGCAATCCTCGCTGTCGCAACAGCGCCTGTCGCAAAACGCCGAGCATGTCGTCGATGCTAATGTCGTCAACCTTGGCTGGATACTGCGCGCGAAGCGCCTCGGCGACGTTCCGGACGTCCTTCAGGTGCGGCAAACTGTCGAGATACGCTTCGTGAAGCGCCTTCGAAGTGTAGAGATTCGCGAACTCGGCCGACGGGTTCTTGCCAGCCGCCTTGATGGCCGTTTCAACCTTTTCTCGTTTGCCTTCATCCTGCAGGTGCAGGACCAATCGGGCCACCGACAACTTCTCCGGCAGCCCCAACGACTGAAACACAATCCCGAGGAGCCGAAGTCTGACGCTGCCCACGCCCGCCTTCAGCGTGCCGCCCGCGCTGTGCAATCCGGCGCCTTGCTTGCCGAGCGTGCTGATCTCTTTTAGCAGATCCTGAATCTCGTTCGGAAGTCGCGCGAGACTGCGGGCGTGCAATTTGGCGGGCAACTCGAAATCAGTCCAGAGGTACCGCAATACCTTGACGAGATGAGACTTTCCGCTACCGTAGAACCCGCTGACCCAGGCGGCCTTCTGTTCTTTGCCGAAGTTGTCGACGTAACCCTGCAGGATGCGCCTGAGACCACTCTCGTATTCGCCCTCGCAGACGAACGTTTCCAGTTCGTACCGGAGCGTGTCTAGGTTGTCGACGTTGTTGCTTGAAACGCCGTCATTGGCAAGCTGCCATTCCAGCGGATCTTTCAGAAGTACGTCTTTGACCTTCATCAGTTCTCACCACCGAGGATCGGAACGGCCAGGTAATTCCACCCGTCTCGCGCGCCGAGAAAGCGATACGTGTTCGCTTCCCGCTCTCCGGGGAAGAACACCAGCAGCACCCCTGGAAACGTCAACTGCTCAGGATCGATGACATCAGACACGTGCACGAAATCGTACAACTCCATCAAACCTGTGATGGCGAACACGGTACGGATGGCTTCGGTGGCCGGCACCGCATCCGCCATCTCCTTCAGCTTGCCGCGCAAGAACTCCGTGAATCCTGGATCCGCGTACGCCTCCACAAGTTCTTGATCGGCGAGCACGCGGTCCCGTTCCGAGACGTCAAATGTGTCAATCCAATCCGCGAAGGCGGCGGTCAGGTCCAATCGCTGCCAACCAAGACGAGCCTCTCGAGTCGCCAACTCGAACTCCTGAATGCGGTTCATCATGCGCCGCTCGTCTTCTGGCGCGTACACGACGAACCAGACACGTTGGCTAAGCGGCAGGTTCGCCTTCAGCGGCAGACCCACATGCCGCTGATAACTCGCGACGAGTTGATCAATGCGCGCCAAGCAGCACTCCTTGCTCCGCTGGTAAGAGCATCGGCGCAAAATCGATCTCGAAGACCCCGCCAGCGTGCCGAAAGCGTAACCAGCTTCGCCCGGATGCGGCAGAGAGATGGCTCACAATGGTCTCGGCACTGCCGCCAACGAGCGCTCCAAAGACAGAGCGCACCAGGATCTCGCCTCGCAGACCGAGCAGAAATCCCGCGAACATCGCGTACGTCGACGCGGGCACGGTGGGCTCCGGCAGACTGCGGGTCTTCTTCGCTTTCCCCTTGAGGTGTCCGGCGGCGGTCCACGTGGTGTTTAGGTTCTGTGCGAGCGATTTCTTCATCGCGGGGCTGAATCGGTTCGGGAAGCCGGCTTCGATGTGTTCCTCCATTTGCTTGCGCGTCAGCGTCTCGCCGACGCGCAATCGCTCGATCAACTCGAAGCTCTGTCTGAGCTGTGGGTCTCGGCAATATGTACACATCAGCGCCATCAGAGGGACGCTTGCCATGTCTTTTTCTGACAGTTCGCGAAAGACTCGAAACAGCGTCAGCTTCGGGTCGAGTCCATAGAGCTGCATCAGATGTCTGTAGCTCTTCTCACGACTTGAAAAGGTAGGCTTTCCGAGGACGTTCTCGTCCAAGATCGCACTCTTGTATTGTTCTCGACTGGCAGACGCCGGCACTGACGAGACGAGGGCCAGAATCTCCTGCAACATCATCGATCGGGCCATGTGCCCGCCTGTCCCGGTCGGACGAAATCCAAACCTTTGGGCCGCTGAAAGCACGTGGACGTCGATGGGCTTGTTCAACTGAGCACTCCGCGAACAACAGCGTACTCGTGCTGCCCAAATCAGCCAAGACATCATTCGCGATCCGACGTGCTCGGATGCGCCGTCGCGCGTCATGCAATCGAGGAGTCGCACTAGCCGTTTCGCCAGTCGTCGTAGATTCTCGTCGTGACACGCGACGGCCGAACGGGTTCCACTTCTTTCGTTTCCCAGTACTCTGGGATATCGACACGCGGATGCGACAGACCAAACGCAACCGTGAGCAGGCTTGAGTCCCGCTGCGAAAGTCGGCTTGGGCCACCATCGATTCTGATGCCCTCGGTGATGCCCAACGCTTGGACCTTGCGGTCCGTTACCATACTGTGAGGCGCCCGCCGAAGCGCGTCGGTGATCCCTGGAACAAGTACTCCGCCACCAACCAGCATGCAGGTCAGAGACTCCCACTGACTTGAGCGCATGTCCTTCGCATAAGCCTTGCCGAATGCCTGAACGTAGACGTCGAAGATGCGCGAAGCCAACGGATGAATCGCTTCGAGCACTTCGCTCCGGCTCAGGCGATAGCCGGCTGTCAGCCTAAGATCCGAAGACAGGTTCTCTTTGGCCGCGCGAAGTTCGTGTAACACGGTCGCTTGATCCGAAACCTTCATCACTGCGAGTTCGTGGTGATTTCGAGTCAACGCTGTAAAGATGGCGCGGTCGACATCGTCCGCGCCGACGGCGTCAGTGCACGATGAGTAGCACGTAATCGTCTTCGACGACGCATCGTGATACCGGAAGAACGAAACCGTCGTCGTGCCGGCGCCGACGTCAATGAGTGCATAGAGACCATGAGCGGCAGCAGGAGACTGGCAATACGCGTGAACAGCTGCAATCGCTTCCGGCACGATGCTCACCGGGAGATCTTCCCGCGACGGCATCAAGCGGCGTGCGTTGTCGCGTACAAGCTCGACCGCATCGGTTAAGTGCATACCCGATCTGACGTCACCGGCGACGAGGCTTCCTTGGTATGCCAAACGCTCAAAGCTCATTCGCAGCTTGCCGAACTCGTACTGGTCGAGCGGTGCCGACATATTCCAGGTCAAGTCGGCGCCTCGCGCCTGCCGGAAACTGGCCTCGATGCGTTGTTTTGCAATCCCCATGGTGTAGCCGACAAGGAGCGCGGCGAGCTCGTCGGCGTTCAATGGTTGCGACCCATTCGGTGTCACCACGAACTCACCTGGCCGTTTCTGGGGACCGGCTGGCTGACAATCGCGGCAGCTGACCGCCTTCGCTCCGCAGGCGACACACACTTTGAGGGAACGGACGAGCCATCCCAATTCTCGGTTCTGCTCGGCATCTGAGCCAAAGAAAATGCTATCGCCGGCGATCTTGACGGAGCTCGGCATGCAGATAGGCGGATAGCCGCTTGCTCCATTGTCGAAACCAAGCAACGTCAGGCGATCGCCGGTCACGTCACGCCAGATCACTTTGGACGACGACGTTCCAAAGTCCAGACCTACGTTGATGAGACGTTTGGGTTGCTCGCCACGTGACCACCACGCCATGTGTGCTCCTACTGTTTGGCTGCCGCTGGCGGCGCCGATACTCGGACGATTCCTGCCGCCAACAATTCCCACACCACGTCGACGCGACGATGGCTCTCGATGGCCCGTCGCTTTTGTTCGAGCTCCATCTCAAGACGACGAATTGTGCCCTCGACCATCGTCACGTATTGCTTGCTGAACGTTCGTTCGATGTCCACCGGCCGCAGGCGCTTCCGCTGTCGCTCGAGCTTCACCGCATATGACGCCTCCAGGCTCGCCAACCGGTTGGCGGCAAGGGCGTCGTTCGACTGCTGCAGATCGTGTTGAAGTGCCTGCAGTCGCTCTCCAAAATGTCCTTGCGCTGCGTCCCACACGGTCTCGAACTGTTCGTCGCGGAAATCGGGCACTTCCTCTAGCGTCTCGCCTTGCGTGACCATCAAATGAAGAAGGCCTTCGGCAGCGTTCGCATCGTTCACCGGGTGGCCCTCAAGCGAGACAAACACCGGCTCCAGTTGAACACGCGGGCGAATGCCTTCAACCGTAAGAAGCGGGACGATGAAGAGATAAGTTCCTGGCGGCACGAGGTCGTTCCTGACATCGATTTTCGAAACAGGGTGCAGGCCTGAACGGTCTTGGGCGTAATCGGCGGCGATCGCGCGGATGACCGGGTGGTGCACTGCGAAGAACTCCACATCTGGTCGCGCGAATGCAGCTTCGGAGGTGAAGGTCACCAGCATCGAGTGCCTAAAGGTGCGACTGATGAACTGGATGAACGCTGGATCCGACAGTTGCGAGTGATGCCGAACAAAGGCGAGAAAGTCATCCTTTGGCTCGAATAGCAGCGTGCCGTCGTCATTCCGCCGGCCAAGAATCGAGCGAGCGAAGCGGCTTCCGAGAAAGTCGCGGACCATCACCTCGAGCTCGTCGGGTGTGACGTAGCGCCCGAGCGCACGGACTCGATTCAGTTCCTCGGTGAAAAACTCGTCCTGTCCGAGCAGCCGCTGGCTCTCCGATTCGAGAACGGTCATCTCCTGGCGCCTCTGCTCGATGACATTGGCAACGCGCTCGACCTCGGCCTGCTGCTCTGCAGCGGTCAAACGACCCGTCATGAACTCGCGTTCGAGCTGTTGGATCTCACTGCCGAGGATCGGCTCGATGTCGCCGATGGACTCCTCAAAGATGCGAATACGCTCGTAGAGGCGCAGCAGGATGCGGCTCTCGATAGTTCCGGGAATGCTGAAGTTGAAAATGAGGATCTTGTCCGCGGTTTGCCCGAATCGATCGAGACGCCCGATGCGTTGCTCAACGACCATCGGATTCCATGGCAGGTCGTAATTGACAACGACGTTCGCGAACTGCAGGTCGATACCTTCGCTGCCAACCTCAGACGAGAGAAGAATTCGGACAAACGGGTCCCGCTCGAACTCCGCGAAGCGCCGGCCCCGCTCATCACGATCTGGATCGCCAGGTCTCGAAGGAATATCGCCGTGCACGACGACGCACTTATAGCCGTCTGCGGCAAGTCGGCGCGCAAGGTAACCGAGTGTCCCCTTGAAGAAGGAGAAGAGCACGATCTTGCATCCGGGCTGCTCGTCGTCGAGCGTCCTGAGGCCGGTCAGAAGGGCGTCGTACTTGCTGTCGGCCTTCTCGATGTCCTTGTAGCGATCGACGATCAGACGGAAGCTCGGGTCGTGGCGGATCGTCTGCGCCTGGGCAACCACTGTCTCTGGCGCCTGGCCGTCCTCGGTTTCCCAAAGCTCGTCGAGGTCCAGTAATGGAATGCCCTCGTTTGCGCGAAGCGTCTGCTCGATGAGCGCAGGCAACGAGCTGGCAGCTTGCCGCTTCAGCATGATCGCTGCGAACCCCTCTGCAGACACATTCATGCCAGGCAGCCGACGCGCACCGCTCATCATCCTCTGCTCGTACCATCCGGTCGCGAATTCCGTGATTTCGTCGTAAAACGCCGACTCGCGCGGCGTAAATGTCTTGGCGAGGACCTTCGGTTGTCTGGTCGCCTTTCGCTCCTGCACCTGCGCCTTTCGCGTTCGCGTGAAGATGTGCGCGAGCATGTTGAGGCTCGACACCGCGCGCTGTAGTTCGATCACGTGATCGCGACGGTTACCGTCGTATTCGGCGAGCTTCCGCAGGACGTCTGCGTACAACGGGTTCTCAAGGAGGCGGCCACCCTCCTGTGTATGTTCAACCCGCTTCAGTTCGGCGGAGCACCGCGCGAGATCCACCGGCATCTTCGCCGCCAAGACGCGCTGCGCTTTGATGACATGCTCATTCGTCGAGAGCCGTCGGTCGAATGCCGAGTATTCGTCGAACTCCTCTTCGTCCAGTAGGCGAAGAAGGTAGAACAAGTTCATGTTCCCGAGGTGGATCGGCGTTGCCGTCAGCAGAATCATTGAATCCGCCGAGTCCGACAGCACCATGCCGGCACGATGGGAAAGTGTCTCTGGGTTTCGCAGGTGGTGTGCCTCGTCGACAACTACGAGGTCGAGCGGTGGGAGCCGCGATTCAAATTCGTGCAGAAGGGCTTCGCTTCGTATGGTCTGGAGCGACACGATCCCACGCAGCCTGGCGTCCGCGCCGCGTTCGTCCACGAGCTGCAAGAACGCCCGCATCCTGCCCGAGTCGAGGATCTCGAATTCTTCTTCGAAGCGGCGCCGCATTTCGATGCGCCATTTCTCGCGAAGCGTCGCAGGGCACACGATGAGCACACGGCGAAGATCCTGGCGCGCGCGCTCCTCGGCCATGATCATGCCGGCTTCGATGGTCTTACCGAGGCCCACTTCATCGGCAATCAGAAGGCGACCTTTCGGCGAGTCCAAGTACTTGAGGACTGGTCGGAGCTGGTGCGGGTAGAATGCCGTCCGCGAGGAACGGAACGAGTAGACGTTATTCGAGAGCGGACGCTGCGTTTTGGTGACGGTGATCAGCGACGACAAGGTCTGCCGATTACCGAACACGCCCTTGCGCAGCAGTGTCTCCACATCCTGCGCGCCCTCATAGATCTCGAGGCTGCGCTCGGGCACGTTCTGCACGCGCCCGTCCGCAAACTCGACTTTGTACCAGCATTCGCCCGCCTGACGGCGGGCCGTTCCGACGACGGCGCCAACGCGGTCGCGTTGATGGACAATGCGGACGCGATCGTTGTCTTTGAACTTGGTGCAGTCGGACATCAGGGATTCACCAATTCGGATTCGGGCTCCATCTCAAAGGGCGGCGCTTCGAGAAGTGCGACGGCGTCCGGGACGGGCAGTTCCTGAACATCTGCGAGCTTGCGTTCGATGGCGCGGGATCCGCGGCGTGCTTCGTCGATCCTATTCGTTGCGCTCTGCAGGTTTTTCTGCACGCGGTCCAGAACCGAGCCGAACTTGCCGAACTCGGTCTTCACTGCGCCCAGGAGTGACCACACTTCGCTTGAGCGGCGCTCGATCGCCAGCGTCTTGAATCCCATCTGAAGGCTCGTCAGAATCGCCCACAGGGTAGTCGGTCCGGAGAGGACAATCCGGTGCTGGCGCTGGAGAAAGTCCGCCAGACCAGGACGGCGCAGGATTTCTGCATAGAGTCCCTCGTTTGGCACGAAGAGGATTGCAAAGTCCGTTGTCGTCGGCGGGTTGAGGTACTTAGACGCGATGTCTTTTGCCGATGCCTTCACACGTGCTTCGAGCCGACGTCCGGCCTCTTCTAGGCCTTGCGCGTCCGCGCGTTCTGCGGCGTCCGTCACCGCCTGATAATCATCGAGTGGGAACTTCGCATCGATCGGCAGCCAAACCGGCGCTTGATCCTTGCCATCGCGGCCAGGCATTTTGATCGCGTATTCAACACGTTCGCCGCCGTCGCCGGTCGCGACGTTGGATGCGTACTGCTCTGGCGAAAGCACCTGCTCAAGGAGCGCCGATAGCTGCACTTCGCCCCAGGTGCCGCGCGCCTTCACGTTGCTGAGAACCCGCTTCAAGTCGCCGACGCCTGTGGCCAGCGCTTGCATCTCGCCGAGGCCTCGATAGACCTGTTCGAGTCTGTCGCTCACCTGGCGGAACGATTCGCCGAGCCGCGTTTCGAGCGTGCTTTGGAGCTTCTCGTCGACGGTCTGACGCATCTGGTCAAGCTTGGCCGAGTTGTCCTGTTGGATATCGCGCAACCGTTGCTCGACAGTTGTACGAAGAGTCTCGACCTTGGTATCGAGTCCAGCGCGGAGCGTCTCGATGGCGGTGTTTTGGTTTCGTGCAGCGTCGACAAGAGTCGTGGTAACGCCGTCTCGCAGGTTGTTCGCAGCCGATTGAAAGTCGCGCCGAATGGTAGTGAGTTCCTCCGCCGATCGTGTCTCAAGCGCCGTCATCCGGCCAGTGAGTGAACCTGAGAGCGCATCGATCCGTTGTTCCGAGAGTTTCGAAAGGTCCGCGATGCTGTTGGCGGTGGCCGAGGCACCGGACTGAATGCTGTGATTCACCTCTCTCCGGAGCTGCGCGAACTCCTCTGCGGCGGACCGCGTATGGTTGCCGAGCTGAGAGCCGAAAGTCTGGAGCTGTTTGGTGTCAGCGTCGCCGATAGCCGACTGGGCGTTCACCAGCGATTCGCCGAGGCGCTGCAGAGCGTCTGCGGACTCCTTTCGATTGGTCGCAAACTCGTCCCGCGTTGACCGCTCAATCCGCTCCAAGTTCTGGTCGAGGGCCTGAAAACGGGCCGCGACTGCGCGCGCACCGCTGGATTGAACAACCACGATGGTGAACAACACCACGAAACAAGCGCCAACAACCAGAACGACATCCATCAGGCCTCCTCGACTGGTACGCAATACCTGCGTACGTCCAAGAGACGGGCATAGCGCAGCTCGTCTGACACTTGCCCGGGGCCTTCTTTCCAAATCTCCGCAAACTCCCAAACGTGTGATTTCATGCGCGTTTTGAGTGCTTTGCGAGCATTTCCTGCCGGTCCGCCGCGCCAGCTCAGGCGCCGGCTGCCTACCTTATCCCACCGCGCAAACTGGAGGGTATGACGGACCGTAGCCAAGAATTGTAGAGCGACAGTGATATTGACCCCCTTGCGACACTAATTCTGACCCCCTCCAGGAGGAGGGTCGAATGGAGCAAGAGCAAGGAGTTCTGGTATCTCCGGGAGCGGAGGTGCCGGTGGTCGAAGGC
>Ga0194132_10002436_pt1 | contig 34875 bp, 33 predicted proteins | sample TA2KigOf80mmetaG_FD_148612 | JGI IMG/M metagenome (GOLD analysis project Ga0194132, IMG submission 148612) | Freshwater microbial communities from Lake Tanganyika, Tanzania - TA2015054 Kigoma Offshore 80m | ecosystem: Environmental > Aquatic > Freshwater > Lake | place: Tanzania: Lake... | reverse complement strand
CGGCCCCCAAGCCGCCGCCTCCGCCCGCCGCGCCCGCGCCGAAGGCCGACGAGGGGTACGTCGATTTCGGGGCGATGATCCTCGGCGGTGGCGACCCGAAGACCACACGGTTCAAGGTCGCTTACGAGGAGCCGACCGGCGACGAAGGCGCCGACTTCGCCAAGATGCTGTCGCAGTTCAAGGAGAAGGTCTCCGAGAACATCGATGCGGGCGACGTGCGCGCACATTACGACCTGGGCACGGCCTACAAGGAGATGGGCGAACCCGAAGCGGCAGTGAAGACGCTTCAGCGCGCACTTCAGGTGAAGGCCGGTGTCGAGGACGAGTACGTGGGCATCTACTACTACCTGGGCCGCGCCTACCAAGCGCTGAACAAGAAAGAGTCCGCGATCGAGTACTACGACCGCGTCTTCTCGCTCGACATCAACTTCGCGGACGTCACCGAGCGGCTGCGCGAGCTCCGCTGAGCAGACAGAGGCCACCCGTGCCCCGCCCGCGCGGACCAGTGAGGCTGTGAGCGTGACTCGCGCTCTCCGGGGCCATCCGCCCGAACTCGCCTCCATCCAGGCATCGGTGCGCGACTCTCTGGACCAGGTCGGAGACGAAATCAAGCGGATCGTGCTCTCGGACTTCGCTCAGATCGAGGAGGTCAACGAGCATCTCCTCTTCATGCGGGGCAAGCTCTTTCGTCCCACGCTGCTGCTGCTCTCCAGCCGCACCGAGGGGGATGCCCATCGCGATGCCCTGACGCTAGCTGCGGTGGTCGAGTTGGTGCACCTGGCCACGCTCGTGCACGACGACGCGGTGGATCACTCCGCACTGCGTCGCGGACTCCCCACAGTGAACGCTCTGTGGACCCACCAAGTGGCGATCATCATGGGCGACTACCTCTACTCGAGAGGGGTCGCCGAGCTCGCCCGGATCGGCCGTGTCGAGGCGCTCGCCGTTCTCGCGAACGCTGCAAACGAGATGTCCGTCGGGGAAATGCGGCAGCTCACATCTTATGACGCGCTCGACTTCTCGGAGGAGGACTACTACCGCCTCATCGCGGCCAAGACGGCGTCGCTGATGTCGGCTGCGTGCGAGATGGGTGGGCTGGTAGGGGCGCCGACTTTTCGCGAGCCTCTAGCGAGGTACGGCCACAACCTCGGCATGGCGTTCCAGATTGCGGATGATTTGCTCGACTATACCGGCAACGAAGCGGTGACCGGCAAGCCCACCGGGCACGACCTTCGCGAGCGCAAGGTGACGCTCCCGTTGGTCGGCGCGTTGGGTCGCGCGACCCCGGCTGAAGAGCGGGAGATCAAGGCCTTCTTCACGCTCGCCGACCCCGGCGACGAGGATATCGCTCGGGTCGTCGGCATCGTGGCGGAACGCGGTGGCCTCACGTATGCGCACGCGCGTGCCGCGCGCTACGCCGACTTGGCGCACGCCGCCCTCGACCACATCCCGCCGGGCGCCTCACAGGCCGCCCTCCGGGATGCCGTGACCTACGCGGTCGACCGTAGACGATGACCGGATGATTTGAGCCACCATGTTGGTCGATAGCGCTCGCCGTGGCGTCATCCGATTCGCCTGGACCCTGGTTCTCGGGCTGTTCCTGGGCGGGCTCCTCACCAAGCTGATGGAGCTGACCCTTCCAGAGGGAACGGCCTCACGTGAGTTTCTACTCACGTCGGTTCAGGCGTCGGTCGGACCGTTGTCCGTGGATCTGGTGGCGGTGGCGTTCTCGCTGGGGCCAGTGACGCTGGCGTTGAACTTCCTGACTTTGGTGGGTATCGCAATCGTGGCGTTGGTAGTACGCTCGTGGATCTAATGGGCTACGGGCTTACGGGGCGCAGGGCCCCAATGGAGGGTTAGCAGGATGGGTCTAGGCGGATTCGGCATGGGGGAGATGATTTTCATCTTCCTCATCGTGCTTCTCCTCTTCGGCGCCAAGCGCCTCCCCGAGATCGGGTCTTCACTGGGCAAGGGTATCCGCGAGTTCAAGAGCTCGATGAAGGACATCGAGCGCGAGCTCACCGTGCCCGAGAAGACGAATCAGATCCACCGCACCACCCAGCCCCCGCCGCCCGCGGTTCCGGCGACGCCAGTGGCGACGGACGAGGGCGAGCCGCGCAAGCTGAGCAGCGGCGTTGCCAACGTGAGCGCTGCGGACGAGTCTCGCGCGAGCTGACCGCCGGTCGCTGCCGAAGGTGGTGGGTCGAGTTCCTAGAATCCGGGGAACATCGGCGGCAACGGTGAGTCCTCGTCGAGTGGGACGAGGACCTCTGCACGGCGATCGACCACGCGCGCGTTGGCGCGCAGCGCTTCGAGCCATTCGCCGAGCCGCGCCTGCTGGATGATCGAGGCGGCCTGCGCTCGCTGTTGAGGGACCTGCGCCAACCAAGCCGTGGAATCCGCTTCCGCGCGATTCAGCACTTCGATCACGTAGTGATTGTTGGCCGTCGATACGACGTCGCTCACGCGGCCCACCGGAAGTCCGAACGCGGCCCCTACCACGGCGTTCTGTCGTCCGATCCCCGGCACGAAGTCGTTACGGGAGAAAGGACCCGCGATGCGCACCTCGAGCCCCATCTCGGCCGCGACGTTGGCGAGCACGCCTCCACCCCGCACGCGGTCGACCACCTGCTGGGCATCGACTCGGGCACGTTGCAGCTTCTGCTCGAAGCGCAGCGTCGACTCGATCGAGGGCCGCGCCTGGTCGAGTGGAAGGACTCCGGCTGGCTCCGAGGTGACGAGCTCGAGGGCATAGAACGCCGTAGTCGTTTCGAACACCGGGCTCACGTCGCCAGGGGACGCCTCCTCCTCGAACACCCAGTCAGCGCCCTCGGAGATCTGGCCGGCTCCGGCAACGAAGGGGAAGTCCTGCGTGATGCTGACCGTCTGCACGATGAGCCCGAACGCGGCGGCCGCTGCCTCGAGGGACATCGACTCGCCGAGGGTCTCCAGAGAATCGGCCCGAGTCAGGAGCTCCACTTCGCTGGAATCGGTTCGTGCCACGGCGACGAGGATGTGTCGCGCGCGTACGCTGTCCTGGCCCCACCGGTCCATCACGTCGATCACGTGGAACCCGAACGGCGACTTCACCGGCTGCGCAAGTAGCCCGGTGGGGCCTGCGAAGAGCGCCGAGTCGACAGGGCCGATCTCCCTACCGCGAGGAACGACGCCCATCTCGCCGCCCCGCGGGGCAGTGGCCTGATCGCCCGACTCGGTGCGGGCCAGCTCAGCGAAGTCGGCCCCGTCGCGCAAGCGTTGGCGGAGCGAGACCGCGCGTTCACGTGATGCGACCGTGTCGGCGGCACCCGGTGTCTTGTCGATCACCACATACTTCACGGAAGCGCGGGCGGGGACCTCGAATTCCTCCTCGTGGTCCTGGTAGTACGCCGAGACCTCCCGCTCCTCGACCGGGAACTCGGAGTCCTCGTACTTGGTGGCCGGGTTGAGCGGCACGTAGCGGATCTCCGCCATGTCGCGGAGGTCCTTGTACTCGCGCCAGAGCTCCGCGTCCGGCACGTAGATGCCGGTATTCAGCTGGCGGAGCAGCTTCGTCCTCGGGATCACCTCCCGGTAGTAGGCCTCTAGAATGAGCAACTGCTCCGGAGGCAGCGTCGCCAGGAAGGACTGATACGCGCTGAGGTTGAGGCCGCCGGTCGAGTCAGCGAACTGAGGCGCCAAGTAGTCGGGGGGGCTGAACTGAGCCGCCTCGCTGATCTCTTGGTCGGTGACGGTAATGCCGCGGCGCCGCAATTCCTGGGCGATGAGGAGTTGCGTCACGACCTCCTCGAAAGCCTGATCCTCGATCTCCCTATTCTGCTGGGACCCGATCAGCTCTTCCTGCTGGCTCTGTACGCGCTCGTAGATCTGGCGATAGGCGGCCATGTACGACTCGTACAGCACCGCATCTCCATTGACGCGACCGATCTCCCCCAAGCCGCCGCTGCTCCGACCGGTGACGTCCATCCCCCACTGGAAGACCATGAGGGCCACGAAAGCGATCGCCGAGGCCACCATGATCGGCTTCGTGGCTTCCCGCATCTGACGCATCATAGGGATGACTTCTCCAGCAACCGCAGGGGGACCCGGTGGAACCAGCCCAAAAGGATAACGTGCCGGGTGGGGGCTCTCAACGCGACCCGGCCAGGCTCCAGGCCAGGAGATACGCGGAGAACGGGCCCCTGTTCCCCAGCCCCGACGCGGAGATTTCGTTGACTCCTTTTCTGGCCGCTCCCTATCTTCGTCCCTCGAACCTCCGGGGCAGAATCCTCCTTCTCGCCACCCTACGGGAGCTCGCGTGACCGAGGCACTGCAGCAGGAAATCCGGACTCTCCGGTCACTCCTGGACTCCCCTCGGGACCCCGGGGGGCGGGCCTTCGCGCCGCTGGCCGACGCGTATAGCCGCTCCGGCCGTATCCCCGAGGCTCTCCGGCTCGTGAACGAGGGGCTGGCCAAGCATCCCGATTTCGCGACCGGCCATGCCGTCGCCGCGCGCATCTACGTGGAGCAGGGGCTGGGGGCGGAGGGAGCCCTGGCGGCGCGGCGGGCGCTCGAACTGGACGCGGAGAACGTTTTGGCGCTCCGGTCCTTGCTGCGCGCGCTCGACGAGTCTGGCGACGCGGAGGCGGGGGACGTGCGGCAGCGGCTCGTGACGCTGGAGCCCGATTTCGCGCCAGACTGGGTGGTGGCGCCGGCTGCCAGCGGGCCGCCATCGTGGGAGGCCCCTGCTTCGCCCGACGCAGCGACCATTCCGGTTCGCGCCATCCGCGGCGGGACCGCTGCGCCCGTGATCGAGACGGTCGAGCCCGACCTGGCCGCGGACGCTCCGTTCATGCCCGCCGATGCGATCGATCTGGGTGCGATCGCGCCCTCGCCGGCGGCCGAGCTTCTTGCGTCGCCAGTGGGACCCGAGGCTCTGCCCGTCGCGGAGACCTGGGATCTCGGCTTGCCCGAGACCGTGCCGTCAAACGCACCGCTGCAGGACCTGTTCGCGCCGGAGGGTCCGGCTGCCTCTTCCGAAGCGGCGGTCGAGGCCCCGTTCACCGACCGCGACGTTCCGTCTCGGCGGGCCGCCGACGAGCCGGTCGCGGATTTCGCTCCGTTCGCGACCGAGCCAGTCGCCGAAGAGCCGTTACTCGACCTGCCTCTGCTCGCGCCCGAGCCGCACGGGGGGCAGGGCGCGGATATGGCGTTGTCGGCGCCCGGGGCGTTGGCTCCCGACGAGCCCGTGACGGACATGGCGGCGCTCGCGCCCGAGGCGTTCGTCGAGGAGCCGGTGATGGACATGGCGGCGCTCGCACCTGAGGCGTTCGTCGAGGAGCCGGTGTTGGAGTTGGCGACGCTGGCGCCAGAAGAGGAAGCGGTCGTGTCGCTCGACGCGCTGGCTCCCGACGCGGACGAGCCGGTGATGGACCTCGCGACGCTTGCGCCGGACGACGAGCAGGTCGTCTCGCTCGAGGCCCTCGCCCCCGACGCTCCTCCGGCCGAGGAGCCGGTGGTGGAAATGGGGGCGCTGGCACCGGACGCGTCTGACGACGAGCCGGTGATGGACCTCGCGGCGCTTGCCCCGGACATGACTGCCGAGGAGCCGGTGATGGACCTGGCCGCGCTGGCCCCGGACGTGACTGTCGACGAGCCAGTGGTGGAATTGGCGACGCTGGCGCCGGACGTGTCTGCCGAGGAGCCGGTGATGGACCTCGCCGCGCTGGCGCCGGACGAGGAAGAGGTCGTCTCGCTCGAGGCGCTGGCTCCAGACGCCCCCGCCGGCGACGAGCCAGTGGTGGACCTCGCCGCGCTTGCCCCGGACGTCGCCGTGGGCGACATCGTCCTCGAGGTGGCGACGCTGGCCCCCGAGTCTGCCGCGGTCGCGACGCCGGCGCTCCCTGGGCCAGTCACCGTCGCGTCCCCCGAGCGTGGGCTGGACTACTACAACGAGCCCGTCCTCGACCTGGACGCGCTCGCTCCGGCGCGCGCCAGCTCGGATGAACCCACGCCTCCCAGCGCCCGGCCCACGACGTCCGAGGAGCCCGTAGACATCGCGTTCCTCTCACCGGACGAGCCCGACGCCATCGTGATCGACCTGGACGCGCTTCGGCCAGAGGGTCCGGGGTCAGGCGGCGAGGCCCGGCCGGCCGTCGAAGCGGCCGTGGTCACGGCAGCGGCCACGCCCGCCCCCACCGTTTCGGCGTCCGTGCCGGAGCCGGTGGTCTCGGGCGACGAAGACGACGCGATGCCAGAAGTTCAGCCCGTTCGTACCCGCACGCTCGCCGAGCTGTATGCGAAGCAAGGCGCCGTGAAACAGGCGATCGACGTGCTCAAGTACCTGCAGGCTCAAAGCCCGGGCGACGCGGATCTCGCACGTCGCATCGCGGAGCTCGAAGCCGGCGGACCCGCGATGGAGCCCGTGGCGTCTGCCGCAGCGAAGCGCGAGGCGGAGGTCGAGGCCTTGGCCAAGGATCTGGCCGAGGGCGGGGTGGGCCGGCACGATGTCGAGTCGCCGTTCGCCTGGACTGGTGCGCAGGAGGGGGCGGAGCCGTCGACCAGAGTCGTCGGTCCGACGATCCGAGAATATTTCGACGGGATGCTCAACTGGGAGCCAAGCGAGGGCGCATGAAAGTCGCCGTCATCCACGGACCGAACCTGCGACTGCTCGGCAAGCGAGAGCCGGAGGTGTACGGGACCGACACCCTGGACGACGTGAACCGGAAGCTCGGCGAGCTCGCCAAGACGCTCGGCGTCGAGCTGGAGATGTTCCAGTCCAACCACGAGGGTGAGATCCTCGACTTCATCGCGGACGCGGCGCCCCGGGTAAGTGGCTTCCTTATCAACCCGGGCGCATTCACCCACACTTCGATCGCGCTGTTGGATGCGTTTCTCGGGGTAAGCCGCCCCTTCGTCGAGGTGCACCTTTCCAACCTGGCGCGCCGAGAGGAGTTCCGGCACCACTCCTATTTGTCGGGGGCCGCGGTGGGTGTGGTTTATGGATTCGGAGTGCAGAGCTATCTTCTCGGCCTTCGCGGTCTGGCCGCCCGGCTGGGAGCCAGCTAGCCGCGCGCCGGGCGATACCCACAGAGCAGGACGCGCATGGCCAGCACGGCCGAGTTCCACAATGGCATGGTCCTCGACTTCGAGGGCGCTCTCTGGACGATCGCGTATTTCCAGCGCGTGAATCCGGGCAAGGGCGCGGCCTTCGTGCGCACCAAGTTGAAGAACGTACGGACGGGCGCGGTGGTCGAGAGGACCTTCCGCTCGGGGGAGAAAGTCACCGACGTGAAGCTGAATAGTCGTCCTGTCACGTACAGCTACACGGACGGACATCTGTACTACTTCATGGACGACAACACCTTCGACCTGATCCCGATTTCGGGTGACTTGCTCGGTCCTGACCAATTGAAGTACCTGAAGGAGAACCTCCCCTGCGAGGGTGTCGTGCACGAAGACGAGATCATCCTGATCGAGCTTCCGCAGTTCGTGGAGCTCGCGGTGACGCAGACCGATCCCGGGGTCAAAGGCGATACGGCGTCTGGCGCTTCCAAACCCGCCGTGCTGGAGACTGGAGCCGTGGTGCAGGTGCCTCTCTTCGTGGAGGAAGGGGATGTGCTCAAGATAGACCGCACCGAAGACAAGTACCTGTCACGGGTGACCGCATGATCGACCTCGACTTCATCGAGCGCCTCATCAAGGTCTTCGACGAGAGCGGTGTGGATTCGCTCGAAATCGAGCGGGGCGGCTCGCGCATTAAACTCGCCAAGACACCGCCGGCGGCCTCGGGGCCCGTGGTGCTTTCTCACGGAGCCGCGGCGCCGATGGCGACGCCGGCACCGCAAGCAGCGCCCGCACCCGCCGCCGAAGCGCCCCGACCGGCCGAGCGCGTATCGACGCCTGGCCGCGAGCTGCTCGAGGTCACCTCACCCATGGTGGGTACGTTCTACACGTCGCCCGCACCGGACGCGCCGGCTTACGTGGGCGTGGGTCAGCGCGTATCCCCAGGAGATACGCTCTGCATCATCGAAGCGATGAAGCTCATGAACGAGCTCATCTCCGAGGTGTCGGGGACGATCGTGGAGGTGTGCGCACAGAATGCGCAGCCCGTCGAGTACGGGCAGGTCCTGTTCCGCGTCGATCCGCGCTGACGTGTTCAAGAAGGTCCTGATCGCCAACCGCGGGGAGATCGCCCTGCGGATCGTCAGCGCCTGCCACGAGCTGGGCGTGCAAACGGTTGCCGTGTACTCGGAGGCGGACCGCGAATCGCTGCATGTCCGCTTCGCCGACGAGGACGTGTGCATCGGACCCGCCTCGGCGGCCGAAAGCTACCTGAACATCCCGCGCATCATCGCAGCCGCCGAAGTCACCGGCGCCGAGGCGATCCACCCGGGATACGGCTTCCTCGCCGAGAACGCCGAGTTCAGCGAGATCTGCGCCCGCTCGGGCATCACGTTCATCGGTCCAAGGCCCGATCAGATCCGCTCCATGGGCGACAAGGCCACCGCGCGCCGCATGATGGCCGCGGCGGGCGTGCCGACCGTGCCCGGGACACCCGACATCATCGACGACATCGATCAGGCGAAGGCCGCCGCCGCGGGGATCGGGTATCCGATCATGATCAAGGCCTCGGCGGGGGGGGGCGGCAAGGGGATGCGCATTGCCGAGGACGAGCACGTGTTCGCCAAGATGTTCTCCACCGCCCAGGCGGAGGCGCGCGCGGCGTTCGGGAATCCCGGGGTCTACCTCGAGCGCTGCCTGATTCGCCCTCGCCACGTCGAGATCCAGGTCTTCGGCGATCAGCACGGGCGCGTCATGCACTTCGGCGAGCGCGAGTGCTCGATCCAGCGCCGCCACCAGAAGCTGGTCGAGGAGGCGCCCTCGCCCGCGCTGACACCCCAACTGCGTGCCGCCATGGGCAAGGCGGCCGTCAAGGCGGCGAAGGCGATAGACTACGTGGGAGCGGGCACCATCGAATTCCTGCTCGACCACGACCGCTCGTTCTACTTCATGGAGATGAACACGCGGATCCAGGTGGAGCATCCGGTCACGGAGGTGACGACGGGGGTAGACCTGCTCAAGGAGCAGATCCGCGTGGCGGCCGGTGAGCCTCTCAGCGCGCCCGAGAACGTGACCCACAGGCAGCACGCCATCGAGTTCCGTGTGAACGCCGAGGACCCGGATCGCGGCTTCGCCCCGGCCCCCGGCAAGATCACGACCTTCCACCCGCCCGGCGGCCCCGGCGTCCGCCTGGACACCCACGTGTATGCGGGGTATACGGTGCCGCGCCACTACGACTCGCTGCTCGCGAAGCTCATCGTCAGCGGCAGCACCCGCGACGAGGCGATCGTGCGCGCGCGCCACGTGCTGGATCAGTTCATCATCGAGGGCATCCCGACCACGCTTCCGTTCCTGCGCCGAATCGTGGACGACGAGGCCTTCGTCCGGGGAGAGGTGGACACTGGATTCGTCGCCCGCCTGATGGCCGAGGAAGCCGCGCGAGCATGAGGATCGACACCTACTTCACGGTCGCGGAGGTGGACCCGCCGGCCCTGGAGTCGGCGGTCGTGGTGGTGGTCGATGTGCTGCGCGCCACGACCACGCTGCTCGAAGCGCTGGCCAACGGCGCCCGCGGAGTCTATCCGACGGCCTCCACGGAGGACGCGGTGAAGCTCGCCCACACGCTGGGGCGCGACGACACGCTTATGTGCGGCGAACGCAAGGGCGCCAGGGTCGAGGGTTTCGACCTCGGTAACTCGCCGCGAGAGTTCACGCGCGAGGCCGTGGAAGGGAAGCGTCTGGTCATGAGCACGACCAACGGGACGCGGGCGCTGACTGCCGCGCAGCATGCCCACCGGCTCATCCCCTGCGCGTTCACGAACCTGGGTGCCGTGGCGCGTGTGGCGCAGGGCGCCGAGCGGCTGGTCGTGATCTGCGCCGGCCGCGAGGGCCGGTACGCCATGGACGACGCCCTGTGCGCCGGCCACCTCCTGCGCCGGGTGCTGGGCGACGCCGAGGGAGAGTTGAACGACGCATCCAGGGCGGCGCGCGCGCTCGCCGGATTCCGCAAGCCGTCTCGGAGGCTCTTCGAGCTGACGGACGGAGGCCGGGCGCTCTTGGAGATCGGGCTCGGGGACGATCTGGACGTTTGCGCTCAGGTCGACCGGCATGACATCCTCGCCGAGATGCGAGACCAGGTCATCGTTCTGACGGGCGACTAGACACCGATGGTCACCGAGGAGCAAAGGCGCGAGATCGGAGGCGTCGCCCTCTTGGCTGTGGCGCTCTTCCTGCTCCTCGCGCTGCTGCCGGTGACTCTGCTGGGTGCGAGCGGAGCCGCGTGGTTCCCCTCGGGCAACATGATGGGTCCGGCCGGTCGGCTCGTCCGCTCGGGGCTCGAGCTCACGTTCGGCGTGGCGATGTTCCTCGCTCCGCTTCTCTTAACGGTAGCGGGTCTGAAGGCGGGTGGATGGCTCGCGCCGCCACGCGCGAACCGGCTGGTCATCCTGGACGCAGGGCTGCTGATGCTCGCGCCGGCGATGCTCTGGGTCGTCGGTGCAGAGACCTTCGCCGGGTGGATCGGCGAAGGTCTGGGCGTGCCGCTCATCGCGGTCGTCGGCCGGTTCGGCGCGGTGCTGGTGGTGGGGCTCGCGCTGGTGGTGCTGTCGGTGGGCACACTGGGGTGGAATCCGCTCCGGTCGGTGGGACGCGGCGTCATGGCCGGTGGCGACGCCGCGGGTCGCACGGCACGCACTTTGGCGGACACACTGTCGACGAAGGGGAAGGAGCTCTCGGAGGCACGCGCATCTCGTCGCGAAGAGGAGAAGGATGCCCCGGCCGTGGCCGCGCCGCCGATCCCGGGGCTCGAGCCGGAGTGGCTCGAAGAGCCCGGCGGGGAGGGGAGCGGAGCTCGCGCCGATGTGGTCGATGAGGCCAAGGGGGCCCCCGTGGTGGTCGGAGAGCCCGCGTTGCGCGGAGCCGCGGCGGAGGACCTGGGCCTGGTCGCGGCCGAGCCCGGGCAGGGGCCCGAAGCCGTGCCCGTCGCCGAGGCGGAGTCGGTCGCGGGGTCCGTGGACCTCGAGCCCGTAGACCGCGAACCGGTGGACCTCGAGCCGGATGCCGCAGTCGGGGCGCCATCGGACGAAGACCTCGCTCCTGCGGACGGCGTCCCGGAAGGGATCTTCGACCACGAGATGCCGCCGGTCGACCTGCTCAGCGCGCCCGAGACCGTCGACCGCGAGAGCATGGAACGGCAGCTCGACGAGCTGGGCAAGGTGCTGGTCGAGAAACTGAAGACGTTCAACGTGGAGAGCGAGCTGGGCGGACGCACGACGGGGCCGATGGTCACGCAGTTCGAGGTGATCCCTGCGCCGGGTGTGAAGGTGAACCGCATCGCCAACCTCGACGCGGACCTCGCCCTCGCCATGAAGGCGCACGCGATCCGCATCGTGGCTCCGATTCCCGGCAAGGGCGCCGTCGGCGTGGAGATCCCCAACCCGCGCCCGGAGATCGTGAACCTGCGCGAGATCCTGGAAGCGCCTGGGTTCCGCACGGCCAAGGGCGAGCTGCCGCTGGCGCTCGGCAAGGACCTGAACGGGCGACCCTACGTGGCGACGCTCGAGTCGATGCCGCACGTGCTCATTGCGGGCGCGACGGGCTCCGGGAAGTCGGTCTGCTTGAACACCATCGTCACGAGCCTCGTGTACAAGCACCCGCCGGAGACGCTCCGGCTGCTCATGATCGACCCCAAGATGGTCGAGCTGTCGGTGTACTCGAGGCTCCCGCACCTGCGCCACAACGTGGTGACCGACCCTCGGGACGCGGCCGGTGTACTCAGGTGGGCGGTGCGGGAGATGGCGCGTAGGTACGCCCTGCTGAAGGCGAACTACGTCCGCTCCATCCAGGAATTCAACCGCAAAGTACGCGCTGACAAGCCACTGAAGCGGGTGGAGCCGAAGGGGCCCGAGGGTGACGAGAACCGCTGGGTGTACACCGATGGCGTGCTGCCCTACATCGTGGTCGTCGTGGACGAGCTGGCCGATCTCATGATGACCGTGCAGAGCGAGATCGAGAAGCCGCTCACGCAACTCGCGCAGAAGGCGCGCGCGATCGGTATCCACCTGATCGTGGCCACGCAGCGCCCGTCCGTGAACGTCATCACGGGCCTCATCAAGGCGAACTTCCCTACGCGTATCGCGTTCCGCGTGGCTTCCAAGACCGACTCGCGCACGATTCTCGATCAGAATGGAGCCGACGCCCTCCTGGGCAACGGCGACATGCTCTTCTTGCCGCCGGGCCGGAGCGATCCGGTGAGGATCCAAGGGGCATACCTGCCCACCGAGGACACGGAGCGGTTGATGAGCTGGTACGTGGAGCTGCTCGAGCGACACGGCGTGGTCGAGGACGTCGAGGAGCGCGCCGGACTCGAGACGGACATCCTGGAGGAGCTGAAGGGGCAGGAGCTCGAGGCTGCGGAGACGACCGCGGAAGAGATAGGCGGCGACTGGGACGAGCTCTTCCGGCAGGCTGCCGAGCTGTGCATCCAGAACGGTGGTGGCTCGACGTCGCTGCTCCAGCGGCGTCTGAGCATCGGCTACGGACGTGCGGCGCGCATCGTCGACCAGCTCCAGGAGGCGGGCGTGCTCGGGCCCTCCGAGGGCGCGAAGGGGAGGGAGGTGCTCATGGGCCTCGACGAGCTCGACGCCATGTTCCGGGGCGAGGGCTGATGCGCGCGCGCTCTGGGGGCTCGATCGCGCTGGTGGTGGCCGCCGTGGTGGCGCCGACCGGGTTGCCCGCGTCGGCTACGGCGCAGGACCGCGGCATGGCACTGCTCCAGCAGGCCTCCGCGCGGTACGCGCGGGTGGCGACGCTATGTGCAGACTACGTGCAGCAGCTCCTCAACCCTCTCTTGGGCCAGGAGCGCACCGCGCGCGGCCGGCTCTGTCAGGCGCGCCCGAACCTGTTCGCGATGCGCTTCACCGACCCGGCGGGCGACGTGCTGGTCGTCGACGGCGCGTCGATCTGGTACTATCTGCCGAGCAGCGACCCAAAGCAGGCGTTCCGCGCGCCGGTCGAGCAGGGCACGGGCGGGCGCGACTTCCACCGGGAGTTCCTCGAGCGCCCGGAGGAGAAGTACACCGTCACGTACGAGGGTGACGAGTCGGTGGCCGGGGCGAGCACGTACCGGCTTCGCCTGGTGCCCAGGACGCGACAGTCGTACCGAGCCGCCGTCCTCTGGATCGAGCAGGGCACGTCGCTGCTCCGGCAGATCCGCGTCGAGGAGGAGAACGGCAACCGCCGCACGATCACGCTCAGCGGCATCCAGTTCGACGTCGCGCCTCCCGCCGGCTTCTTCGTCTTCACGCCTCCGCCCGGCGTCCTCGTCGGCGACGTATCTCGATGAGCAGTCCGGTGCTCAGCGAGGCGAGGACCGAGGCGAGCGCTGTGGTGCGCAGCGAGGCGAGGACCGGGGCGAGCGCCACGTCGAGCGCTGGAGTGAGCCCGGAGGCGAGCGCTGCGGCGAGCCCGGAGGCGAGCACGTGACCCGCACGCATGCGGGCACGCGCACGCTCCCCGTCTTCCCGCTTTCCCCCGACCCGGTTCGGGCCGACGTCTCTGGCGATGCCGTCCTTCGGGACGTCTTGGCGGCCCGTCACGTCGCGACCGCCGCCGGGCGCGCGGATGGTCCCCGCGTCGCGATCATCACGCTGGGGTGCGACAAGAACACGGTCGACTCGGAGCGCATGCTCGCCGCGCTGGTGGGCCAGGGAGCGCACATCACGCCCGAGGTCGACGACGCCGACGTCGTGATCGTGAACACGTGCGGCTTCATCCAGGAGGCGAAGGAGCAGTCGATCGAGACGATTCTGGAGGCGTGCGAGGCCAAGGAGCGCGGGAGCCTGGCCGCTGTTGTCGCCGTCGGGTGTCTGGTGGAGCGGCACGGGGCCGAGCTGGCCGCCGAGATCCCGGAGGTGGATCTCTTACTGGGGCTGACGGACCTGCCGAGGCTGCTACCGGAGCTGCGCAGTCGCGGCTACCTCCCGGAACCCGACGCGCACGTGCCGCTCATGGAGCGGCCGCTCCGTATCCTCTCGACGACTACACCGCACACCTCGTACCTCAAGATCAGCGAGGGGTGCGACCATACCTGCGCCTTCTGTGCGATCCCGCTCATGCGCGGGCTGCACCGCTCGCAGCCGGTGGAGGAGCTCGTGCGCGAGGCCGCGGGGCTCGGCGCTGCGGGCGTGAAGGAGCTGAACATCGTCTCGCAGGACACGACCTGGTACGGCCGCGACCTGCGCCGCCACGATCCGCGCGCGCCCTTGCTTCCTGACCTCCTGCGCGCGCTCCTCGCCGGGACGGACGTCCCCTGGTACCGCCTCTTCTACATGTATCCCTCGGGGATCACGCGGGAGATGGTCGAGCTCCTCGCGTCGGAGCCACGCATCCTGCGGTACCTCGACGTTCCCATCCAGCATGGGAGCGACCGCATCCTGAAGCGTATGCGCCGCCCGGAGCGGCAGGCTACCATCCGCGAGCGGGTGGGCTGGCTGCGCGAGGCGGTGCCCGGCTTGACGCTCCGCACCACCGTGATCGTCGGGTTTCCCGGGGAGACGGACGCCGACTTCCGCGAGATGCTCGACCTCCTGGACGAGATCGGCTTCGACCGGGTGGGTGCCTTCGCCTACTCCCTCGAGGAGGGCACGCGCGCGGCGGAGCTGGACGGCCAAGTGGACCCAGCGGAGGCGCGGGATCGGCTGGAGGAGCTCAGTGAAGCGCAGCGCGCCATCTCCTTCGAGCGGAACGCGTCGCTCGTCGGGTCGACCACACTCGCCCTGGTCGACGAGCGGGTCGACGAGGACGGAGAGTACGTGGCGGTGGCCCGTACGCCCGCCCAAGCGCTCGACGTCGATGGCGTCACGCACCTCCGCGGTCCAGCGGACGTGGATCCTGGCGACATCGTCGAAGTACACATCGTGGACGCGCTCGATTACGATCTCGTAGCCGAGCTACGCACGACCTGACCCGTCCGACCGGGGGAGAGAGGATGGCGCCTGTGCGAGGGATGCTGGGGGTTGCGGTGTGCGCGAGCCTGATCGGCGCCTTTCCCAACGCGACGGCGGCGCAGGAGCTGGCGGACCTCGACTACGAGCATCTCGGTTTTCGCGGGTTCGGGTTCGACTGGGGACACCTCTGGCCGACCCGGGTCGAGCGGACGGGGAGTGTCGGCCTTCGCATCGACATGGGATACGCGGGCCCGGGCCTCCGCATCGTTCCGAACGTCTCCTATTGGTCTTCCGCGCTCGTGCAGGGCGAGATCACCGAGCTCGAGGATCGGATCGAGCAACTGATCACCGACCAATCGGGCACCGCGTCGCCTCCGCTCGACCTCGGCACGATCGAGTGGCGCGACGTGGCCGTCGGCGTCGACGCACAGGTGGTGTGGGATTCGCTGCTCGACGTCCTCACGTATGGCGGTATCGGGGTGACGGCGCACGTCCTCGACGGTGACGGTGACGCGATCGCGGGCACGTTCATCGACGACCTGCTCGACTCGGTCACGGCCGGCTTCAACCTCCACTTCGGCCTGGAGTATCCCCTGACCGACCGCCTGCGCATCTATGGCGTCTCCAAGTACGAAGTGATGAGTGACCTGCAGTTCTTCACGGTCCGAGCCGGCTGGCAGATCATGACCGGGCCGAACGCGCCGGGGGAGGGCCGATGAGCGACGGCCCGACGCGCGTCCGCATCGGGATAATCGGTACGGGCGCCATCAGCCAGGTGGTGCACGTACCGATATGCGCGGAGCGCGAGGACGTGGAGCTGGTGGCGGTCGCGGATGCGGACGTGCACAAAGCCGAGGCGCTCTCGCGACGCTTCAAGATCCCGCACGTCTGCCAGTCGGATGCGCTCATCGAGCGCGGCGACGTGGACGCCGTGGTCCTGTGCACGCCGAACCACCTCCATGAAGACATGGCTGTGGCCGCTCTCCAGGCGGGTAAGCACGTCTTCGTCGAGCGCCCGCTCGCAATCACGTCCGCGGGCGCCGCGCGTGTGGTGGGGGCCGCCGAGAAGGCGGGGCGCGTGCTGGTGGCGGGGATGCCGCATCGTTTCCGGCCGGGCGTGATCGCGCTGCGCGACTTCATCGCGGGGGGCGAGCTCGGCGAGATCTATGCGGTGCGCGGAAGCTGGATGACCCGCCTCATGCCCGGATCTCGTCATACGTGGCGATACGACCGGGCAGCCGGGGGCGGGGCGCTCGTGGACCTGGGTGTTCCCGCGCTCGACCTGTGCATGTGGTTGGTGGGGTATCCCAAGGTCACGCGCGTGTCGTGCATCACGAGCCCCAAGGCCCCCGCCGTGGAGGACGCGGCGACGCTGATGGCCGAGACCGAGGGGGGCCTCGCGCTCTCGCTCGAGGTCAGCAACCGCCTGTTCGCGGCGGACGACCGCTACTTCGCTCGCGTGATGGGCACCGAGGGATCGGGCTCGCTTCCGCCGTTGGAGGTCTTCAAGCAGTTGGGTGGCCGGCCCATCGAGGTGACGCCGCGGCAGCCCAAGCCGAGCGGCGGTGAGAACCCCTATACGAACGCCTATCGCAGGCTGCTCGACGACTTCGTGCAGAGCGTTGCGGGTCGGAGCGACGTCGCGCTTCCCCACGAGCAGGTGGCGCTCATGCGGTTGCTCGAGGCCGCCTACGAATCTTCCGAGGCGGGGCGCGAGGTGGACCTATAGTCTCGACGGAGGGCCGAGGCCGCTGGGCGGCCCTGAAGGCCCTGCTCTGGCCGCGTCGAGGCGAGCGACTCGTGCCTGCCGTCTCGGCGGTGCTGCTCGCGCTCTCCTATCCGCCGCTCCACCTCTTGGTGCCGCCGTTCGTGGGGCTCGTGCCGTTTCTGCTCTGGGTGCACGCGCTCCCCGGAGGCGCGGAGGGCCGACGGGCGGCGGTGCGCGGGTCGATCACCTTCGGCGCGATCCACTTCGGCATCGTCTGCTACTGGATCCTGGTCGCGCTCATCTGGTTCACGCCGCTCGCCATCTTGGCCTTTCTGGCCGCGCTCTTCGGGCTCATCGGCATCGCGGTCCTCTTCGGCTGGATCCTGCACCGCGCCGTCCATGGCGTGCGTGCGCCGCTCTGGCTCGCGCTCCCTGTCGCGTGGGTAGCCGCGGAGTGGACACGTGCGCACCTGCCGAGCACCATCGCCTTTCCGTGGCTCGACCTCGGCACCTCGCTGACGGGGTTCCCCAGGTTGGTCGGGATCGCCGAGCTGGTGGGGAGCCGGGGCGTCTCCTTCTGGATCGCGCTCGTGAACGGCTTGCTCGCGGTGGTCGTGCTCAGGGTGCGGGAACGCAGGCCGTGGGTGCCGACCGCAGCGGTCGCGGCGGTGGTGATTGCCCTGCCCATGGGATGGGGCGTGTGGCGTGCGGACAACCTGCCGATGCGCGAGGCCGCCATCGTCACGGTGGTACAGCCCAACATTCCCGAGCACATCAAGCTCGACGCGCGAGCCGGTATCGACAGCACGTATGCTTCGCTGGTGCGCCTACTTCCCACCGTATACCCGGGAGGACAAGACCTCATCGTCCTTCCCGAGGTGACACTGCGCATCTTTCCCGAGGCCGAGATGCACCAGGGCTTCCTCCAGCCCCTCATGCAGTGGGCTCGCTTCGCCAGAACGCCCATTCTGCTGGGCGCTCTCGGTTATGACGGAGACCTGGCGGGCACGTTCACGCCGTACAACTCCGCGTTCGTGCTCGACTCGCTCGGGCTGTGGGACTATCGGTACGACAAGCGCTACCTCGTTCCCTTCGTCGAGCGCGTGCCCCTCATCCCTCCGGCTTGGTTCGGGAACCTCCAATACTTCGGCGGCTTCGGGGTAGGGCAGGAGTGGCCGATGGTGAGCGCGGCGGGCACGGACTACGGCGTGCTGATCTGCTACGAGTCGTCCTACCCGCAGGGGGCGCGCAACTTTCGGCGTGCAGGAGCGGACGTGCTGCTCAACATCACCAACGACGCCTGGTACGGTCGCGAGCCGCTCTATGCGCGCACGACTGCCCTCTGGCAGCACCCCGCGCACATGGTAATGCGGGCGATCGAGAACCGGATGGGCGTGGCGCGCGCCGCCAACACCGGCATCTCGATGTTCATCGATCCCGTGGGCCACGAGGAGGAGGTCACCACCCTGTTCGAGGCCGACATCCGGAGCGCCCGGGTGATGACCACGGACCTGACCACGTTCTACACCCGCTTCGGGGACTTGGTCGGCACCGGGGCCGCGCTGGCCGCGCTGATCCTCGTCCTGGCTTCCGTCCGCCTGCCCGCCCCCGAGGGGTCCCTGGACCCCTCCGCACGCAAAGTGTAGGTTTTCCGGCTCTCGTTGGGCGACTCAGGCGTGCGGAGCTGGACATGAAGCAGGGTATCCATCCCGAGTACAAGACTGCCACGGTCGTGTGCGCGTGCGGGAATCGGTTCCAGACCATGGCCACGGTGGGCGAGATCCACGTGGAGATTTGCGGCGTGTGCCACCCCTTCTACACGGGCAGGCAGCGCCTCGTCGACACCGCCGGGCGCGTCGACCGCTTCAAGAAGAAGTACGAGAGCGCAGAGAGCCGATAGCGCGGCTCTCACGCCCTACGGGCGTGGGGTGGGGCGACCATGAAAACCGTTACCCTCGACCCCAAGCTGGATGAGCGCCTCCGCGATGCGGAGCGCCGCTTCGTGCAGGTCAACGAGGCCCTCGCCAGCCCGGATGTGCTCTCGAGCCCCGACAAGCTGCGCGATCTCGCGCAGGAGCGCTCCCACCTCGAGCCGATCGTGCTCGCGGGCGGGCGGCTGCGCGGCGCTGTGGCCGAGTTGAGCGGTGCGACCGAGCTACTCGAGGAGGGCGACGACGCTGACATGCGCGCCCTCGCCGAAGCCGAGGTGGCGCGGCTCGGGTCGAACATCGAGGCCCTGACCGCGGAGGTCAGGGACCTCCTGATTCCGCAGGATCCCCTCGGGGACCGTGCCGCGGTGGTCGAGATCCGCGCCGGCACGGGAGGGGACGAGGCAGGTCTGTTCGCCTCCGAACTGATGGAGATGTACCGCCGCCTCGCCGAGCGGCAGGGGTGGACGATCGAGCTGCTGAACCTCTCCCACGGCATTCCTGGTGCGATCAAGGAAGCCATCTTCACTGTGCGCGGGAAAGGCGCTTACGGCCGGCTGCGCTACGAGTCGGGCGTGCACCGCGTGCAGCGCGTGCCCGCGACGGAGGCGCAGGGGCGCATCCACACCTCGGCCGCGACCGTGGCGGTCCTCCCCGAGGCCGAGGAAGTCGACCTGCAGATCGATCCGAGCGAGCTCCGCATCGACGTCTACCGCTCCTCGGGCCCCGGCGGTCAGTCGGTGAACACGACGGACTCCGCAGTGAGGGTGACGCACCTTCCCAGCGGCCTCGTCGTCACCTGCCAGGACGAGAAGTCGCAGCACAAGAACAAGGCCAAGGCGCTCAAGGTGCTCCGCAGCCGACTCCTCGATCAGATGATCGCCGAGCAGGAGGCCGAGCGGGCGCGAGAGCGGAAGCTCCAGGTGGGGACGGGGGATCGCTCCGCGAAGATCCGCACCTACAACTTCCCCCAAAACCGCGTGACCGACCACCGCATCGGTCTCACGCTGCACAAGCTCGTCGAAGTGCTGAACGGCGATCTCGCGGAGTTGACGGATGCACTGCGCCTCGCCGAAGAGGAAGAGCGCCTGGGTGGTGCCGCGTGAGTGCCGTGCCGGCGCGGGGGTTGCCCGAGGCGCAGCCTCAGAGCGAGCCGTGGACGGTGCTCCGTACGATGCTGTGGAGCGCGGATTACCTGAAGGCCAAGGGAGTGGAGAGCGCGCGCCTGGACGCGGAGTACCTGCTCGCCCACGTCCTCGGCCTCGGCCGCCTGGAGATGTACCTCCAGCACGAGAGGCCGCTCACGAGTCGCGAGCTCGACGAGTTCCGGCCGCTGCTCAAGCGGCGGGCGAAGCGCGAGCCGCTCCAGTACGTGCTCGGCCGCCAGGCCTTCCGCTCGCTGGACTTGAAAGTGGGTCCGGGCGTGCTGATTCCCCGACCGGAGACGGAGCAGCTCGTGCAGGTGGTGCTCGAGTGGGCGCGCGCGGAGCGGGCGACGCCGGTGGGCGTCGACGTCGGTGCCGGCCGGGCCCGCCCGGAGCCTGCAGACCTGACGGGTCTGGACGTCGGCACCGGCTCGGGCGCGATCGCGCTGGCGTTGCTCACGGAGGGGCCCTTCGAGCGCTTCGTCGGCACGGACGTGTCGGCTGCTGCCCTTGGCCTCGCAGCCCTCAATCGGGACGCCCTCGGGCTGAATGAGCGCCTGGAACTGCGGGCGGGCGGGCTCCTCGAGCCGGTCCAGAGCGAGGAGCGCTTCGACGTCGTGGTGTCCAATCCGCCCTACGTGTCGGAGCAGGACCGGGGGGCCTTGGCACCCGAAATCGTTGACTGGGAGCCCGCGGAGGCTCTCTTTGGCGGCTCGGATGGGCTTTCCGTGATCCGCTCGTTGGTCGCGGGCGCGGGTGCGTGCCTCCGTCCCGGTGGATTGTTGGCTCTCGAAGTCGGGCTGGGGCAGGCGAAGGCGGTGGCAGCGCTCATGGAGGCGGGTGGGCTCTACCGAGAGGTGCAGATTCGCAGGGACTTGGCGGGCAAGGAACGCATCGTCGCGGCGACCTGGTCCGGCTCGAACATCGAACGGGGGGCATGACCATGTCGAGCGTGTACGAGATGGCGAAGGATCTCGGTGCGGCGCTCGCGCGCACCGACGAATACCAGGCGTTCAAGCGTGCCATGGACGCGGCCTCGGACGACCGCGAGCTGGTCGATATGCGCAATCGCCTCGAGGAGCTCGAGGTCCGCATCGAGTCGGCGCTGCGGAGCGGCCGTGAGCCGGACGATGACGTCAAGTCTGCGTACGAGGCAGCGACGGCGGAGCTCCAGACGCTCGCAGGATATCAGCGTCTCGTGGCAACGCAGAGCAACTTCGACAAGGTGATGTACAAGGTGAACCAGACGGTTGCCCAGGGCATCGAAGAAGGGGCCCGGAGCCGTATCATTCTTACGTCCTGAGTCGCGGGAAGCACGCGAGATCGAGGACGTGTCCTACCACAACGGGGACCAGACGTGAAGCAGCCTTCGCAGATCAAGCCCGCCAAGGGGAAGCTCGGAGTCCTCCTGCCCGGATTCGGCGCGGTGGCGACGACGTTCGTCGCCGGTGTCGAGGCGGCCCGGAAGGGGATCGCCAAGCCGATCGGGAGCCTCACCCAGTTGAACACCATCCGGCTCGGCAAGCGAACCGATGGGCGCACGCCGCTCATCAAGGACTGCGTGCCGCTGGCCGGTCTCGACGACCTCGTGTTCGGCGCCTGGGACCCGATTCCGGACGACGGTTACGCCAGCGCGCTCAAGGCCGGCGTGCTCCACAAGGAGAACCACCTCGACCCCATCAAGGGCTTCCTCTCGGGCATCAAGCCGATGCCTGCCGCGTTCAGCACGTCGTACGTGAAGAAGCTGGACGGTCCGAACAAGAAGGTGGGCAACAAGAAGCAGCTCGCCGAGTCGCTGCGCGAGGACATCCGGCGCTTCAAGAAGGAGAACAACTGCGACCGCGTGGTGATGGTCTGGTGCGGCTCGACCGAGATCTTCCTGCGGCCCGGGCCCGCGCACGAGACGCTCGATTCGTTCGAGGCGGCGATGGCCAAGGACGATCCGACCATCGCTCCCAGCATGCTGTACGCGTACGCGGCGATCATGGAGGGTGTGGCCTACGCGAACGGCGCGCCGAATCTGTCGGGTGACATTCCCGCGCTCGAGAAGCTCGCGCGGGACCGCGGCGTCCCGATCGGCGGCAAGGACTTCAAGACCGGCCAGACGTTCCTCAAGACCGTGCTCGCGCCGGCGTTCAAGGCTCGCATGATCGGGGTGTCGGGCTGGTTCAGCACGAACATCCTCGGCAATCGCGACGGCGAGGTGCTCGACGATCCGGAGTCGTTCAAGACCAAGGAAGAGTCGAAGCTCGGCGTGCTGGAGCACATCTTCCAGCCCGACATGTACCCCGAGCTGTACGGCGACATGTACCACAAGGTGCGGATCAACTACTACCCGCCGCGCGGTGACAACAAGGAAGGCTGGGACAACATCGACATCTTCGGCTGGATGGGGTACGACATGCAGATCAAGGTCGACTTCCTCTGCCGCGACTCGATCCTGGCCGCGCCTATCGTGCTGGACCTGGTGCTCTTCATGGACCTCGCGCAACGCGCCGGCATGGGCGGAATCCAGGAGTGGCTCTCGTTCTACTTCAAGTCTCCGCAGACCGCGCCCGGCCTCTACCCGGAGCACGACCTCTTCATCCAGCACTGGAAGTTGAAGAACACGCTCCGGTGGATGATGGGCGAGGAGCTGGTCACGCACCTCGGTGTCGAGTACTACGACTAGGGACGGGCTCGAGCGCGGATCGTTCCGGGGCTCGTCATGAGCGGCGGCTTCGTCGTCCTGGAGGGCCTCGACGGCGTCGGCAAGTCGACTCAGGTCGCCTTGCTCGCCGCGTGGCTCGAGGGGGCTGGGGTGCCGCACCTGGTGGTGCGAGAGCCGGGGGGTACGCCCCTCGGGGAGGCCATCCGAGAGGTGGTGCTGACGCGCGACCTCGACGTCGGGCCGGAGTCGGAGCTGCTGCTCATGTTGGCGGCGCGCGCCGCGCTCGTGCGGAGCGTGGTCGGGCCGGCGCTGGCGGCGGGAAAGGTCGTGATCGCCGACCGCTTCGCGCTGTCCACGCTTGCGTATCAGGCATACGGCCGCGGGCTCGACCCCGACCGCGTGCGCCCCGTACTCGATATCGCCACGGGCGGGCTCCACCCCGACCTCTACGTGGTCCTCGACTTGCCGCTGCAGGACTCGGCGGAGCGTAGGCGCGGCAACGCCTCACGCCCGGATCGCATCGAACGGGAAGGAGAAGGCTTCCGACGGAAGGTTCGGGAGGCCTATCTTGCCCTGGCCGAGAGGGAGTCGGGCGTGGTGGTGCTGGATGCTCGGGGGACACCCGAGGAGGTGCACGCGCGCATCCGGGGACTGCTCTCCGCGCGGATCGCGGCGCTCGCGACCACGGTAGTAGAGGGTCAAACGCAGGACGACGAGTAGCCCATGACGAACATCCAGCCGAGTTCGGCGAGCAGAAGCTCCGCCCGGAGCGTCCCCGCGTGAGCAAGAGCTACGTGGCGCCGGCCGCGGTGCTCGTCGTGACGGCGATCACCGGGGGCTGGCTCCTTCAGGAGGGCGTCGACCGGGCGGAGAACGTGTACGTCCAGATGCGCGTCCTGCAGGAAGTCGTCGACCGCATCGAGTCGTCGTTCGTCGAAGAGGTCGACGAGAGCACACTCTATGACTCGGCGATCGAAGGGCTCATCCAGGACCTCGGCGATCCGCACACCTCGCTCATCCCGGCCTCGGACTACGAGGACCTGCGTATCCGCACGGAGGGTGAGTACGGTGGCGTGGGGCTCGAGGTGAGCGACCGCAACGGGTACGTGACCGTGGTGAGCCCGATTCCCGGGGGGCCGGGCGAGCGCGTCGGCGTCCGCGCCGGAGATCAGTTCTTCGAGATCGAGGGTGTGGCCGCGGACACCATGCTGACCGACCAGGCGGTCGCGCTGCTGCGCGGCAGCCCCGGGAGCGAGGTCACGGTCCGCATGCTCCGCCCCGGTGTCGACGAGCCGATCGAGTTCACCCTGGAGCGCGAGATCATCCACCTCAAGGCGGTACCGTTCGCGGTGCTGCTCGAGTATCGCGTGGGCTACGTGCCGCTCCTGACCGTGCGCGAGACCTCTTCCGCCGAAGTGTCGGCCGCAGTCGACTCGCTGCGTCGCGAAGGCATGCGCGCACTGGTATTCGACCTGCGCGGCAACCCGGGCGGGCTGCTCGACGAGGGGATCGCCGTCACGGACCTCTTCCTCGACGAGGGCGAGGTCATCGTGGAGACCCGCGGACGTGCCCATGGGGAGAACCAGGAGTTCCGCGCCTCCGACCCGGATCGCTACGAGGACATGCCCGTGGTGGTGCTCGTCGACGCGTCGAGCGCCTCGGCTTCCGAGATCATCGCTGGCGCGCTCCAGGACCACGACCGAGCCGCGCTCGTCGGTGAGACGACCTTCGGAAAGGGCTCCGTGCAGAGCCTCTTCCGGCTCACGGGCGGCGACGTCCTGAAGCTCACGACCGCGCGCTGGTACACACCCCTCGGTCGCTCCATCCACCTGAATCCTGCGGACCGGCCGGCAGAGACGGATCATGGCCTGGCGATCTCAGGGCAGGCCGTGCCGCCGGTCAGCTTGGAGGGCCGTCCCGAATACTTGACCCCGTCGGGGCGTGTCGCGTACGGGGGCGGTGGGATCACCCCGGACCTGGTCGTGGCACCCGAGATGCTCACCGAGGAGGAGGTCGGGGGCGTGCGCGCCCTCTTCCCGCGCTTCGGGCGCTTCTCGGGGGCGGTCTTCAACTTCGCGGTCGACTACGTGCGCGGGCATCCCGGGCTGCAGCCTGGGTTCACCGTCAGCGATGCCGAGCTCGGGCAGCTCTTCGAGACACTGCCGGACTTCGATGCGCAGGTTTCCCGCGAGGAGTTCGAGCGGTCGCGGCGCTTCGTGCGGTATCAGCTCGAGCACGAGATCGCGGGGCAGGCCTGGGGGCAGACGGGCGAGTTCCTCCAGTCGCGTGCGTACGATCGCCAGCTCGAGGCGGCACTCGACCTGCTGCGGGGCGTGCGGACGACCGACGAGCTGCTCGCGGCCGTGCGGGCCCGGGCGACCGCGGTCGGGAATTAGGCCGCTCCGGCGGCCGTCCCATCCGAGCATGTCGCTGTCCCGCACTGCAGGGTTCCCTTTCATGATGCCCCATCACCTCGACCGCCTGGCCCGGTCCTGATCCATGTTCGTCGATCGTGCGGAAATCCACGTGCGCGGGGGAACCGGCGGCTCCGGCGCCGACGCCTTCCGTCGCGAGAAGTACGTGCCCCGCGGCGGACCCTCGGGCGGGGACGGTGGGCGGGGTGGCGACGTGGTCCTCGAGGCGGACGCGCAGCTGAGCACGCTCCTCGACTACAGCTATCGACGCCACTACCACGCCGAGCGCGGCCAGCACGGTGAGGGGAGCAACAAGACTGGGCGCTCGGGCCCCGAGATGGTGCTCAAGGTGCCGACCGGTACCGTCGCCTACGACGCCGACACCGACGAGCTGCTCGGTGAGCTGGTCGAGAACGGTCAGCGACTGGTGGTCGCGCGCGGCGGACGAGGCGGCCGCGGCAACGCCCGCTTCAAGACGTCCACGCACCAAGCGCCGCGCGAATGGGAGCCGGGCGAGGAGGGAGTCGACCGGCGGGTTCGCCTCGAGCTGAAGCTGATCGCCGACGTCGGACTCGTCGGCGAGCCGAACGCGGGCAAGTCCACACTGCTCGCGGCCGTCAGCGCGGCGCGTCCCAAGGTGGCCGATTATCCCTTCACGACCCTGGAGCCCGGTCTCGGTGTCGTCGGCCTGTCCGGGTTCCGCTCGTTCGTGATGGCGGACATCCCCGGCATCATCGAGGGGGCACACCTGGGCAAGGGGCTCGGGCACCAGTTCCTCCGGCACATCGAGCGCACACGCGTGCTGCTCCTGGTGGTGCCGGCCGATGCCGAGGACCCGCAGGCCGTGCTGGACCAGCTGCGGGCCGAGCTGGCCGCCTACTCCGCCGAGCTGGCTGCGCGACCCTATTGGGTCGGCATTTCCAAGGTGGACCTCCTGGAGCCCGGCGCCGCGCTTCCACAGGTCGCGTCCGAGGGAGCGCTCGGTGTGCAGGCCTTCTCGTCGGCCACCCGTCAGGGACTCGACGAGCTGCTCGAGTCGCTGTGGGCATCGAGCCGCGTGGCAGCACGCGCCGCTGGCGCGGAAGACGAGGACCTGGAGTGGTGAGCGACTCGTCCGCCGAGGTGCGCGCGCTGCTGCTCCTGGACGCGATGCCCGGGATCGGCCTCGTGCGGCTCAAGCGGCTCGTCGGACACTTCAAGTCGGCGGAGGCCGCGCTCGTCGCACCCGATGACGCGTTCGAGGCGGTGGCGGGAGCCGGGACCGCACCAGGCCGTCGCGAGGCGGGCGTGACCGGACAGGTGGACGCTTCGCTCGCGGAGGCGGCGCGCCTCGGCATGGAGGTGTGCACCTGGGGGAGCGCGGACTATCCGCGGGCGCTGCACCACCTCCACGATCCGCCCCCGGTGCTCTTCCTCCGCGGACGTCGCGAGCTCCTGAACCGGCCTGCCGTCTCGGTCGTGGGTGCGCGCCACGCGACGGCGCGGGCGCGCGAGATCGGCGAGCGCCTGGGCCACGCCGTCGCGCGGGCGGGGCTCCCGGTGGCGAGCGGGATGGCACTCGGCGTCGATGGTGCGGCGCATCGAGGTGCGCTCGTGGCGGGCGGCGACACCATCGCCGTGCTCGGCCGCGGCGCCGATCGCGCGTACCCCGAAGCCCATCGCCGGCTCTTTCGGGATATCGTCGCCCGTGGGCTGGTGGTGAGCGAGTTCCCACCGGGCACGCCGCCACTCCCGCAGAACTTCCCGCGCCGCAATCGGATTCTGGCAGCGCTGTCGCGCGCGGTGGTGGTCGTCGAGGCGGGCGCGACCAGCGGCGCGCTCATCACCGTGGATCACGCGCTCGATCTCGGGATCGACGTGTGGTCGGTTCCCGGCCCCATCGAGGTGCCGACCTGCGAGGGGAGCAATCGGCTCCTGGCGGACGGCGCGCGCCCGCTGGTCTCCGTCGCCGCGTTCGTGCAGGCGCTGACGGGCGCCGCGACCCAGCTCGAGCTCGTGGCCCAGTCCGTCCCGGGTCCGGCGGGGCGGCTGCTCGCGTGCCTGGGCAGCGAGACGCTCGGCGTCGATCAGCTCGCGACCAGGCTGGAGCTCTCGCCCGCCGAGACGCTCGGGCTGCTCACGGAGATGGAGCTCGAGGGCCTCGTCGACCAGCTGCCGGGTATGCGCTTCCGGAAGGCAGCGTAGGATGGAGCCGGCCACTCGCGACATCCGCTCGGTGTACGTGCATGCACCGTTCTGCGTGCGCCGGTGCCTGTACTGCGACTTTGCGGTGACCGTGAGCCCGCAGGGAGACGTGGACGGGTGGATTCACGCGATCACCGCGGAGCTCGCCTTGCTCGAGGGCGCGGGATACTCGCTGGCCACTCAGCTGGACACGGTGTACGTCGGGGGTGGAACGCCATCGCTGCTCGGGCCGACGGCCATGCGCCGCCTCGCGGTCATCCTGGGCGAAGGGCGGCTGAGCAACGAGCACCTCGAGTGGACCGCGGAAGCGAACCCCGAGAGCTTCACTCGGGAGCTCGGCGCGGCGTGGCGGACCGCGGGCGTGAACCGCCTCAGCCTGGGAGTGCAGAGCTTCCACGCACCGACGCTCCGCTGGATGGGCAGGCTGCACGGCGCGGAGGGTGCCGTCCGCGCGGTCGACCAAGCGAAGGCGGTCGGGCTCGAGAACGTGAGCGTCGACCTGGTGTTCGGCCTGCCTGCCCATCTCGGCCGCCCTTGGCGCGAAGACCTCGAGCGCGCGCTCGACCTGGACGTGCCGCACGTGAGCCTGTACGGCCTGAGCGTGGAGCCGGCCACCGCGCTGGGGCGTGCGGTGGCCGAGGGGAGGGAGCCGGGCGTCGACGAGGAGCGGTATCGCGACGAGTTACTGGAGGCTGCCGACACCTTGACGCGCGCAGGTTACGAGCACTACGAGGTATCGAATTTCGCGCGCCCGGGCTACTCGTCGCGCCACAATGCCACCTACTGGGACGGACGGCCCTACTTGGGGCTGGGGAGCGGAGCCCACAGCTACGTTCACCCCATGCGCTGGTGGAACGAGCGCGACTGGGCCGCCTATCGGCAGCACCTCCTGGCGGGGCGGAGCCCGGAGGAAGGCCGCGAGCACATCGATGCAACCACGCAGGCGCTGGAGGCCACTTGGCTGGGACTCCGCACGAGCGCGGGCCTGGCGCTCGACGGTCGCCCGGAGGCCGTGCGCGAGCTGGTACGCCTATGGGAAAGGGAAGGGTTGGCGGTGCTGGAGGGAGGGCGCGTGCGGCTCACCGCCCAGGGGTGGCTCCTCCTCGACCGGCTGGCCGTCGAGCTGGATTCCCGCGGCGCTTCGCCGGTCGCATCACTCGCGGGTTGACCCATTGGGCGCCGCTTTTCGATCTTCGACCATGCCCGGTTTGGAGCCGAAGGACGTCGTGGATCGTTCGCTGAGCGAGCGCGAGCAGCAGGTGCTCGAGGCGGTCGTGCGGACGTACGTGGAGACCGCCGAGCCCGCCGGCAGCCGAACCGTGTCGCGCGGGTTCGATCTGGGCGTGTCCGCGGCGACCATTCGCAACACCATGAGCGACCTCGAGGCGAAGGGGTACCTCTTCCACCCCCACACGTCTGCGGGCCGCGTTCCGACCGACCAGGCGTACCGCTTCTTCGTCGATCGGCTCATGGAGCCTCTGGCGCCTTCGCCCGCCGAGCGTGCGAGCCTCGAGCGGGAACTCGAGCGGGCGGGCTCGTCGGCGGTCGAACGACTTATCCTGCACGCCACGAGGGTGCTGAGCTTGATCTCCAACGAGCTGGGCGTCGCCCTCGCGCCTCGCCTCGAGGACGCGGTGCTGGAGAAGCTCGAGCTGATCCAGGTGTCGTCGAGCAAGGTGTTGCTCGTGGCCTCGATCCGCGGTGGCGTGGTGCGGACGGTCTATGTCGACCTCCCCATCGAGGTGCCGCCCGAGACGCTGGTCGCGGTGACCCTCGCGCTCAACGAGCGGTTGGCGGGACTCAGCCTGTCGGAGATCCGCCGCACACTCCCTCAGCGTCTGCGCGACAGCACGCCCGACGGAACCGGCCAGGAGCTGATCAACATCTTCGTGCAGTCCGGCGCCGAGCTGTTCGACTGCAGCGCCGTGGATGCGTCGCAGCTGCACCTCGGCCCCACCAGCGTGCTCGCTTCACAGCCCGAGTTCGGCACCGGCGCCCGTCTCAAGGGCCTCATCGACCTCACCGACCAGCGGGACCTGCTCGCGGCGGCGGTTGGTAACCGAGAGCACGCCGGGCGCATCAGGATCACCATCGGCGGAGAGAACGACGCGACCGCGCTCTCCGACTTCACGCTCGTGACCGCGGAGTACAGCGTGGGCGGGTTGCGCGGCGTCATCGGCGTGATCGGACCGACGCGCATGCCGTACGAGAAGGTGGTGACGATCGTGGACTACACGTCGTCTCTGGTCACGCGAGTTCTGGCGACGTGACGCGAGCCCCGCGCCGTCGCTTCTCCAGCTCCCGCCTACCTCCCATCTGATGGCCGACTACTACCAGTTGCTGGGCGTGTCGCGGACCGCCGACACGGAGCAGATCAAGAAGGCCTATCGCCAGCTTGCCCTGCAGTATCATCCGGACCGCAACCAAGGCTCCAAGGAGGCCGAGGAGCGGTTCAAGGAAGTCACGCAGGCGTACGAGGTGCTGCGCGACTCCGAGAAGCGCGCGCTGTACGATCGCTACGGCGAGCAGGGGGTGAAGGGCCGGGCCGGCGGGCAACAATTCGACTTCGGCGACGCCGTCGAGATCTTCATGCGCGACTTCGGTGGCTTCTCGGGTCTCGAGGAGCTCTTCGGCATGCGTGGGGCGCGCGGGCAGCGGAGCGCGAGTCGGCGGGGGCAGACGGTTCGGATCCGGCTCCAGCTCACGCTCGCCGAGGTCGCCAAGGGCGTGACCAAGACGGTACGCGTGTCGCTGCTGGAGAACTGCACCAAGTGCGACGGGTCCGGCGCCGAGCCCGGGACGTCACCTGTCACGTGCCGCACCTGCGACGGTTCGGGCGAGGAGCGCCACGTGCAGCGCTCGGTGTTCGGCCAGTTCGTGAGCGTGCAGCCGTGCCGTAGCTGCCAGGGCGAAGGGCGCATCATCCAAAAGGAGTGCGCGACCTGTCAGGGGGAGGGGAGGGTCCGCGCCGAGAGCGACGTCGAGCTCGAGGTGCCCCCGGGCGTCACGGCCGAGAACTTCTTGACGCTGCGCGGCCGGGGGAGCGCCGGTCCGCGCGGGGGCCCGCGGGGCGACCTGGTGGTCCTGCTCGAGATCCAGGAGGACCCGAGGTTCGTGCGCGAGGGGTCGGACCTCATCCACGAGCTGCCGATTACTTTCGGGCAGGCCGCGTTGGGCGCCGACGTGGAGGTCCCGACCGTCGAGGGCGCCGCCCGCGTCACGATTCCAGCAGGGATCCAGAGCGGGGAGGTGCTTCGCTTGCGGGGGCTCGGGCTTCCCGAGCTCAACGGGACCGTCCGGGGCGACCAGCTGGTGCGGGTTCAGGTCTGGACCCCGGAGGAGCTCACGCCGGAGCAAGAGGCGCTGGTGAGGAAGCTGCGTGAGATCGAGTCGCCGCCCCCGTCGCAGATCCGCTTGCGCACCGAGAAGGGGTTCTGGTCTCGGGTGAAAGAGGCGTTCACCGGAGGATGAGCCGACGCTGGCTCCAGATGCGGGTACGGCCGCGCGCCGACCCGGATCTGTCGCCTCTGCTCGTGGAGGGCCTGCTCGCGGTCGGGGCCCGTGCCGCCGAAGAGCGAGACGGGTGGATCGTCACCGCCGTCGAGGAGCCTGCCGACCTCGAGGAGTTCGTCGAGGGGGCCAAGACGACGCTCCGCGACTTGTCCGGGTCGGACGACTTCGAGCTCGAGGTGGAGTGGCGGAGCCACGAGGACTGGGCCGAGACGTGGAAGCGTGGCCTCGCTCCGCGGCGGATCACCGAGCGCATTCTCGTGCGACCTTCGTGGATACCCGCGCCGCCCGATGCGCCCCCCATCGACATCGTCGTCGATCCCGGCATGGCGTTCGGCACGGCGGAGCACGGCACGACGCGTGGGTGCTTGCGCTTACTGGACGAGGCGGTCCAAGCCGGGGACCGCGTGCTCGACGTGGGGTCGGGGTCGGGGATCCTGGCCATCGCCGCGTCACGGCTGGGCGCGTCGTCGGTGGTCGCCATCGAGGCGGACGCGCTCGCCTGTGAGGCCCTGCGCGAGAACCTGGAGCACAACGCGGTACAGGAGCGTGTACGATGCGTAGAGGCAATGGTCGGCCCGGACGACCTCGCCGCACTCGGCCCCGTGGACGGGGTGGTGGCCAACATCGAGTCGAGACCGCTGCTGGGGTTGATGGAGGGGTTCGTGCGCGCGCTCGCCCCCGGAGGGTGGCTCATCCTCTCGGGGATCCTGGACCACGAGTGGCCGAGCGTGCGCGAGGCGGCCGAGCGTGCGGGCCTGCTGATGCGCCGGGTCGACGAGGACGGTGAGTGGCGCTCGGGCCTCTTCACGCGGGGCCGCTGACGCGAGCCACTAGGCGGCGCGCCGAACCACGGCTCGGCGCGTCGCTCGCTCCGACAGGGCGATCGCGTACCAGCGACCGACGTCGGTGGGCGACCTCGGATCGACTCCACGCGCGAGCCACCGCACACTCTGCCTCAGTTTGAGTGTCGCGGGCGCGCTCGGGGGAGGTGCCCCTTCTGTGACACTCACCACCCAAACGTCGATATCGGTGGTCGCGGCGCCTGATCGGTACGCGCCTGGGCTCTGCCAACGGCCACACCACGGGTCGAGGAGGCGAAAGCGCTCCGGGTAGACCTCGAGGATCGCGCGTAGCCGCGTCGCGTCCAGCGAGTGGTCCATGCGCTGGGCGGTGAGCTCGAGCAACTCGCGCAGGCGGAGGGCTGGTTGAACGCTCTGGCGAAGCGCGGTCTCGGCGAAGGCTGCGACGGGATGCATGCGTCCTCCCACGTGGATCGAGTTGAAGCGATGCGGCCACCCGTGTGAAAGTGCAGGTCGCGAGGGAGCGCCTCCATGTCGGTGCGGGACGGCTTTTCCCCAAGCGCGCTCGTCCTGGCCCATCCGCGCATGCTCGCGTCCCCCTGCGGGCTCCGCTAACCTGATCGCATGCGAGACCCCAGCTGCCTCTTCTGTAAGATCGCCGCGCGCGAGATCCCTGCCGCCATCGTTCACGAGGACGAACGCCTGGTCGCGTTCCGCGACATCGGCCCGCATGCCCCCGTGCACGTGCTCGTGGTGCCCCGCGACCACGTCGCGTCGCTCGACGCCACCGACGAAGGTGACCAGGGCCTGCTGGGCGCTCTCCTCTCGGCTGCGCGGGAAATCGCTCGTGCCGAGGGGCTCTCGGAAGATGGCTATCGGACCGTGATCAACACGGGAGCCGACGGCGGCCAGACAGTTCACCATCTGCACGTGCACGTCCTCGGCGGCCGCTCGCTGGGGTGGCCGCCGGGTTGAGCGCATCCGATCGCGCGTTGACCGTGCAGCGCCGCGAGGGGTAGCTTCCTCGCGCGCACCCCTTTCCTGCGCGACTCTCGAGCCGCGGCGCGTCGCTCCGTCGACCGCCCCCGTCGGCTGAGCCGTCGTAAGCTAACTGTCGTGGGCCGAACCGCTGCGAGCGAACTGACGTGAGCGAACTGAAGAGCCGAATCCAATCCGATCTGAACGCCGCGCGTAAAGAGCGCGACAAGTTCAAGACGCTCGTCCTGTCGACGCTGCTCGCCGATCTCCGCTACCGCGAGATCGACGACAAGATCGAGGCGAGCGACGACGTGGTGGTGCAGGTCATCAGTCGCGCGATCAAGCAACGCAAGGACGCCGCCGAGCAGATGCGCGCTGGCGGACGAGGCGAGCTCGCCGACAACGAGGACGCACAGGTTGCCGTGCTCACCGGCTACCTACCGGCCGGGCTCACCGAGTCCGACGTGCGCGCGATGGCTCGCGAGGCGATCGCGGCTGGCGCCACTCAGATGGGTGCGGTCATGGCCGCCCTGATGCCCAAGATCCGGGGCCGCTTCGATGGAAAGGAGGCGAACAGGATCGTTCGGGAGGAACTCGGCGCGTGAGGCAGCCGAGCACTCCGGGATGAGTGGCCACGCGCTCGAGGTACTCGAGTTCGAGCGCGTTCTCGACCGGGTGGCGCGGCGTGCGTCGAGCGACCTGGGGCGCGAGAGGATTCGCGCACTGACGCCGCGGGTCGACCGCGACGACATCGTCCGCGAGCTGGCCCGCGTGGCCGCGGTGATCCGCTTCCGGGCGGCGCGCCCCGACTTCGGCCTGGGCGCGGTCCCGGACGTGACCGGCTTCCTGGCGCGGCTCGCCACCGAGGGCTCGGTGCTCGAGGCGGGGGAGCTGCACGCGGTCGGCGTTCTGCTCACGACGTCTCGCGAGCTGAAGGCGGAGCTGTCGGCCCTCGGTGGCGACCGGCAGGACCTCGCATCCATCGAGGCGCATCTCGTGGACCTGCAGTCGCTGGTAGAGGCCCTCGTGCGCAGCGTGGACGCGGAGGGGCACGTCCTCGACACGGCCTCGCGCGAGCTCAAGTCGATTCGTGATCGGCTCCGCGGGGCGCACACGAAGATCGTGCGCAAGCTGGAGTCGTACCTGGGTTCGCTCCCCGAGCGCTTCGTGGTTCCGGACGGCTCGGTGACGGTGCGCGACGGCCGCTACGTCGTGCCGGTGCGACGCGAGGGTAAAGGAGAGGTGGGCGGGATCGTGCACGGGGAGTCGCAGACGGGGGCGACGGTCTATGTCGAGCCGCCGGTCGCGATCGAGCTGATGAATCAGCTGCGCGACCTCGAGGGCGAAGAGGCGCGGGAGGTGCACCGCATCCTGCGGGAGCTCACCGCGCAGCTCGCCCCGCACGCCGATCTGATCGGCGGCGCCTCCACTGCGCTGGTCGACTTCGACGGGCTCGACGCGCGCGCCCGTGCAGCTGCCGCGTGGGATGCAGTCGTCCCGGAGATCGCCCCGCCGGAGGAGCGCGGCCTCGTCATTCACAATGGACGGCACCCGCTCCTGCTGGAAGCCCGCGCGGGCGAGGTGGTTCCTTTCGATCTGGTGCTCGGGCCGGAAGAGCGCGCCCTCGTCATCTCGGGGCCGAACACGGGTGGAAAGAGCGTGCTGCTCAAGGCCGTCGGCCTGGTTTGGTCGCTCGCTCAGAGCGGGATCGTGCCTCCGGTGGGTGCGGGCACGCGGCTGCCCGTCTTCGCGGGGGTCTTCGCGGACATCGGCGACGAGCAGTCGATCGCGCGCAACTTGTCGACGTTCTCGGCCCACCTCGCCAACCTGGCCGACATCGTCGCGGACGCGGACCAGCGCTCGCTCGTGCTCATCGACGAGATGGGTACGGGCACCGACCCCGCGGAGGGCGCCGCGCTGGCCCGTGCCGTCCTGGAGGAGCTGGTGCGGCGCGGCGCCACCGTGCTGGTCACGTCGCACCTCGGCGAGATGAAGCGGCTGGACACCGCGGGGAGCGGGATCGTGAACGGGTCGCTGCACTTCGACTCGGAGCGCATGGAGCCGACGTACCGACTCGTGAAGGGGCGTCCCGGGCGGAGCTATGGCCTCGCGATCGCGCGCAGGTTGGGCTTCCCCGGGGAGGTCCTCGACCACGCGGAGTCGTACCGCGATCAGGGCGGAGCGCAGATGGACGAGCTGCTCGAGCTGCTGGAGCGGCACGAGCGCGAAGCGCGGGAGCTCGCCGCGCAGCTCGACCACGAGCGCAAGGAGGCAGAGCGGCTGCGCGCCGACGTCGACTCGCGGGCACGCTCGCTGCGCGAGGCGGAGCTAACCGCCGACGCCCGCGCCCGCGAAGACGCGCGCAAGCTGCTGCTCGAGGCGCGCGCCGAAGTCGAAGAAGCGATCCGCGCGGTGCGTGGGGCTGCGGAAGCGGGACAGCCCATCGAGGAAGTCGCGCGCGAAGCGCGGCGCAAGGTGGAGCAGGCCGCGGGTCGTCTGCGGGACGCCACGAAGCAGAAGACGGCCGCACGCGGGCGGACCGCGGCGCGGGGCGCCGCGCCCGCGGCCGGC
>Ga0194132_10002435_pt1 | contig 34890 bp, 24 predicted proteins | sample TA2KigOf80mmetaG_FD_148612 | JGI IMG/M metagenome (GOLD analysis project Ga0194132, IMG submission 148612) | Freshwater microbial communities from Lake Tanganyika, Tanzania - TA2015054 Kigoma Offshore 80m | ecosystem: Environmental > Aquatic > Freshwater > Lake | place: Tanzania: Lake... | reverse complement strand
AACGCCGCAACGAGGGCGGGGACCTGACCAACACACCATAACGTCGATATCGATTTAGCAAGGCCACCACTTTGCTCATGGTCCTTCGATAGCCATGCAACGAAATCACTAGACGTAACGCCTTTTACGAACAGCGTTTCGGCGCATTCGATGCACACACACTCACACCCCCCTCCTGAAATGCAACGAAACCAAGCACCGAACCGGGCGTCGACCATACCCAACGGCAACGCGGGGCTGGGCTTGAGTATTCCCGTGGACCACATTCAGCCTTCGCATGCCCGATTCCCGCCATCTTTGTGTCTTTGCGCCGTTGCCTGAAGCCTTTTCGTGAGAGTGCCGTAATCGACGGGCACCCCCCGGCCGTAAGGAGTTTATTGTAATTTTTGCAAACTTGCTATTGACGTACCGCACCTACTTGGTTATCCTAATCCCGTTCGATTCGGCCTCTTCTCTGTTCCGGCCCCAGTGCTTCGCTTCTCGCGGACACTGGGGTTTTTTCACAAGTTGTAATCCGGTCGAGATCCAATAATTTTTCGCAAAGGCAGTATTGTCAATGCCTTGCGTTCATCACTAGAGTCGGAATCCCGTTTCATATTTTCTGCGTCGAGCGGCTGGGTATAATAATATCGTCGAAGAATTGATAAGGAGAAGTGCCATGCTCTCACCGGAATGCGCCCGCGAACTGAAAAACGTATGGCTGCCAAACATCACCGACGTTGGGCTGGACCGGCTAATTGAGATGCTGGAAAAGGGTAGCCCGATGCTGATTCATGGCAGTTTTACGCGTGTCGTGCCGATGGGTTGCCTGGCCACGCACATCGCGTGGCATCATCCGAGAACCTGCGAGAACACGCTTGACGCAGGCATTTGCTGGCTCAATCAGGTCGCCGGGTTGAACCCGGCCACGTCCTACGTGATCCGGGAATGGGACAGCTGCGCGGACAATGACTTCGAAATGCGTGGAGATTTGATCGCGGTCTTCAACGAAGAACGCCAACGCCGCCAGCAGCTGGAGATCGAACCGGCGCCTACGAATCGGATTGCCGAGTTCGCAACCGTATAAGTCAACATGAACACACGTTTAGCCGCTCGTCATTAGCGAGCGCGGATCACGATCCCGCGCTTGCCTAAGGCGAGCGGCTAAACTTTTCTGGGGACTCTATCGATGCTCCAGCGCATACTGGAACCGGAGGTCATGGACTCTGCCAACGAGGCGCACGACTACGACGCGATGGACCACTCGCATGTCAATCAGGTGTTCGTCGCCGACCTGCTGTCGTTCGGCGCCCCGCGTGCGAACGCGCCTCGGCTGTCCACGCTCGATGTCGGCGCCGGGACGGCGCAAATTCCGATTACCCTGTGCCGAGCGCATCCAGGCTTTCGCATCCTGGCGATCGACATGGCCGAACACATGCTGCGCGTCGGGCGGGCCAACGTCGAGCGTGCCGGTCTCGGAGAGCGCATCACCATGGAGCGCTGCGACGCCAAGCGCATGACGTTTGCCGACGAATCGTTCGACGTGGTGATGTCGAACAGCATTGTGCATCATATCCCCGCACCCGCGGCGGTATTCGCGGAGATGGCGCGCGTAGTCAGAACGGACGGCGTGTTGTTTGTGCGCGACTTGCTGCGACCGGTGAGCGCCGCGGAATTGCACGGCTTCGTGCAGAAGTACGCCGGCGACGCCAACGCCCATCAACAGAAGATGTTCGGTGACTCGCTTCACGCCGCGCTAACGCTGGATGAAGTGCGCGCGATCGTTGTTGGCCTGGGATTCAAGGCCGCATCGGTTGAGCAGACCAGCGATCGCCACTGGACCTGGGCCGCACGGCGAATCCGTTCTTCCGACTTCTGACTTCTGACCTCTGCCTTCTGGCATTAGCCGATCAAGACGATGCGCACATCCATCACGTTGGTGTGCGTCAGGCCGGTCTTGAGCAGATCTCCCGTCGCTTCGAAAAAATGATACGCGTCATTGCGCTGCAAGAAATCATGTGGATCGAGTCCGCGTGCCGAGAGGGACGATAGCGTAGCGTCGTCCGCAAACGCGCCGGCGGCATCGGTAGGGCCGTCTTCGCCGTCAGTGCCGCCTGAGAGAATCGTGACGCCTGAAAGCGGGCCGAGCTTGAGCATGGCGGCAAGGGTGAACTCCTGGTTGCGACCGCCTTTGCCTGGGCTCGGCGAAAGCGTGACGGTCGTTTCGCCGCCGCTGAGGATGCAGGCGGGGGGCGCGATCGGGATTCGCTGCTCGCGGATGCTGCGTACGATCCCGGCGTGCATGGCGGCAATGTGCCGGGTCTCGCCTTCGATGTACGAGCCAAGGTTGAGCACGCGATAGCCCAAGGATTCGGCGCACGCATGCGCAGCCGCGAGAGCCTTGGCATTGTTGCCGAGAATGCGATTGTGCACGCGGTCAGGAGAATCCTTGAGCGTTTCCGGGATCTTCCCGTCGGCGCCAGCCTGCAGGTGGGTGAGCACGGATGCCGGTGTTTGGTCTCGCAGTTGATAGTGATGCAGAATGTCTATCGCATCGGCGAACGTAGTCGGGTCGGGCGCCGTGGGTCCGGATGCGATGACATCGAGCGGATCGCCGATTACATCGGAGATGATCAGGCTGACCATCGCCTTGCCGGTGAACACTTGAGCGAGTCGGCCGCCCTTGATGGCGCTGAGGTGTTTGCGGACGGCGTTCATCTCGTTGATGGTGGCGCCGCACGAATGAAGCAGTTTGGTGATCGCCAGTTTGTCGGCCAGCGTGACCCCGCCGGCAGGGGCAGGCAACAATGCCGATCCACCACCCGACAGAAGGCAGAGTGCGACATCGCCCGGCCCGGCGGTACTGGCCAGTCGAAGCATCTCACGCGAGCCGGCGACGCCTTCGGCGGTTGGGAAGTTCGTAGTTGCTGGCCGGGCCGGGTTCAGGCGGATTTTTTTCAAAGGCCTCACGGCATCGGCAGGAACATTGACGATGCCGTCAACGCGACCGAGGCAATCGGCAAGCGCTGATTCGACGGCCGCCGCCATGGCCGCCCCCGCCTTGCCGCCGCCCAGGACGAGGATGCGCTGCGCATCACGCACCACGTCGGCAAGATCGGCCAATGCTTGGCGCACCAGGGGTTCAGGCCGAACGGCGTCAACGCCGGCCAGCCAGATGCGACGCGCATGGTCACGCATGAATGTGGACATCGTGGAGCCTTCGTTGTGTGTTCCGCAGGTTCTTTTTCGTTTCGGTCTGAATTCGATGACGTAGAGTGGTATAATACCTTGCCTGCCTGCCGAACACAAACTGGGCGCCGAGTTTCGCGTCGAATTCTCGTCCGCTCGCTTGCCCGCAGTTTCGCGGAAAACGTCAATAGAAGTAGTCGTCTCTCATCGCACGAACAATGCATTGCGGAGTGTGGACGCGTGGACGTGGCCGAATCTCATCGCTCACCCTGGCTGATGGCTCACCGACGACTCTGCCTTGAATAAGAAGCATGACAACTCGAAGGACGCTAGCGAGGAGAAGCCGGCGCTCGACTGCCTCGATCACGACGGATCGGCCATCGGTCTCGGTGATACGGTGGTGCCTGGTCCGCTGCTTCCGGAAGCCGTGATCGAGCGGCCGTCGCTGCCGGAGTCTGAGTTGTCGATGGCGGACTTGGCGGCGGCGTGTCGAATTTTCCTGAAACTCGCCTATCCTGCCGGGCGCGAATCGATGCCTCCCGATCGCTGCGTCTACGCCGACATCTCGGCGGACGATACGATCGCGGACTATCTGCCTGGGTCGCCGCGCGTCGAAGGGTTGTGCAACGATCTGCGCAAGAAAGGGCAGATCGGCTACGAATTCCGTCTGGGCAGCGCCGGTCATCCGCACATTAAGCTGAAAGTCCAACGCGTCGAATTGAAAGGAAAGAACCTTTGGGTCTTTTCCGTCGACACGCACGATCATTTCCACCGCGCCGCCCGTTTGCTTCAAGGCGACGAGGCAGCGCAATGGCACGAGTTCATGAAAAAGAACAGTGATCTGAAAGGTGAAATCGAAAAAGCGTTCGCCGCAGCCGGACTCTTGACGCCGATCGACCTGCTTCGCATCGACGTTCGGCCGAGCGCCAACTGACGATTCGGCCTTGTCCAAAACCCTCTCGTTGGGCACAATCGATGTCGGAAATGCTCTCAGGCAAAGGACGCCAGCATGCGACCGCTTGTGTCAATCGTGACGCCGTCGTTCAATCAGAGCCGATTCTTGCGGCGAACGATCGACAGCGTCTTGAGTCAAGACTATCCCCACATTGAATACTTCGTGGTCGACGCCGGATCGACGGATGATTCGCTTGCCATTCTCAAAGACCATGGCAACCGATTCTACTGGCAAAGTCAGCCCGATGACGGCCAGAGCGACGCGATCAATCAGGGACTCAAGCGGGCGCAGGGCGACATCCTGGCCTACCTGAACTCCGATGACGTGCTGCTGCCAGGCGCGATCACGACGGTCGTCGAGCATTTTCGCCGTCAATCGGACTGGGACGTCGTCTACGGCAACGCTCATTGGATCGACGAGGCCGACCGCGTTCTGGGCGATTACCTGACGGCGGAATACGACTTCGAGCGACTACTGCAGTCGTGTTTCATCTGCCAGCCGGCCGCGTTTTGGCGGCGACGCATCATGGATCGCGTGGGCCTGTTCGACGCTTCGCTGCACTACGCCATGGACTACGAGTACTGGCTGCGGATCGATCGCGCCGGTGGCGTGCTCCATCACATTCCGGATTTCCTGGCCGCATCGCGCGTGCATGCCGAGACCAAGACGCTGTCGGCTCGGCTTGACGTGTACCGAGAGATTCTCGAAGTCAGCCGGCGTCACGCCGGCGAGGCGAGCTTCAGCCAGTACTACGCGTACTGGCATCATCGCTGTCACGAACGCATGGATGGTTGGCCGCGCCTTTTGCACTGGATTCCAAACTGCCATTGGTGGCTTGCCTGGGCGCATCGGCGCTTTCGTCCCCCGCTTACCGTTTAGCCGCCCACTTTGGCAGGCGCTGACTCCGCGCTTGCCAAAGGCAAGCGGCTAAACATGTGGCCATTCGTCGGCTATACTGGAAGCATGAAGAACGGCGCCACCACTGCCAACACGACGCTGCAGCACCTCGTCGACCTGCGCGAAATCCTGCGCTACGTTCCGCAGTACCGCGACAAGGCATTTGTCATTGCCTTCGACGGGGCCATTGTGGAGCATGACAACTTCCGCAACCTTTTGCTTGACATCGCCCTGTTACGCAGCCTGCGCGTCGGTGTAACCCTGGTACATGGCGCGGGGCACCAGATCGGCAAGTTGGCGCTCGAAACCGGAAAGAAGCCATCCAACATCGACGGCACCGGCGTGACCGACGCCGAGACGCTGCAACTCGCCCTGACCGCCGCCAACCGCGTGACCCACGAGGTGCTCGAAGGCCTCTCCGCGACGGATTTGCGCGGCGCCTGTTCCAACGCCATCGTTGCTCATCCCGCGGGAATCTTGCAGGGTGTCGATCATCTGCATTCTGGGCGCGTCGAACGCGTCGATGCCGATCTACTCCGTGCCCTGCTTGACAATGAGATCGTCCCGGTGATTCCGCCCTTGGGCTCCGACGGCGAAGGGGCGACGTATCGGCTCAACTCGGATGCGGTCGCCGTCGATGTCGCCAATGCCCTGCAAGCGGTCAAGCTGATTTACCTGACGACCATGCCGGGCATCAAGCTGCGCCGGCCGGACCAGAGCGAGACCCTGATTCGCCAATTGACCGTGGACGAAGCCGATGTGCTGCTCAAGAAGAATCGCACCGACCTTGTTGGCTCGAGTCTGTCCAAGCTCACCAGTGCCGTCAAGGCGCTGCGCGGCGGCGTGCCACGCGTCCACATCATCGATGGCACCGTTGAAGAAGGCCTGCTCGCCGAAGTCTTTTCCAACGAGGGCATCGGCACGCTTGTGCATAACAACGAGTATCAGGCGATTCGCAAAGCCCAGAAGAAAGACGCCCGCGGCATTCACCATTTGATTAAGCAGAGCGTCGAGAACGAGGAGCTTCTGCCAAGGACGCGCGCCGAGATCGAGCGGCAAATCGATCATTACTACGTCTTCGAGGTAGATGGCAACCTGGCCGCGTGCATCGCGCTGCACCCGTTTCTGGATCAAAACCAGGCCGAGATGGCGTGCGTATGCGTGTCAGCCAAGCACGAGAACCAGGGCATCGGTGGCCGCCTCATGCAGTTCATCGAGGAGCAGGCCCGGCTCGCCGGCGCCAAGGAATTGTTCTGCTTATCGACGCAGGCGGTGAATTATTTTGTGAAGAAGGGCCATTTCCAACTTGGCACGCCTGATGACCTTCCGCCGGTCCGACGCCAGCGCTACGACGCCAGCGGCCGTCGCTCGCAGGTCTTGAAAAAAGGACTGTAGCCTTGATCTGCAAGCGTCGTCGTCCTCGCTTGGTGGATGCGCCCAGGCAAACCTCCGCTCGCCTGTCATCGCTCTATCGAGGATCCCATGAGAAGCGTCGCGCTGCTGGCTCTTGTCGTTCTCGCTACCGTCGCCGGCGCTCAGCCGAGTCGAAACACGCCTGTCAAACCGGCGATCGGCACGCGTGGCATGGTCAGCACGGCCCACCCGCTGGCGACCGAAGCGGGGTTGCAGATTCTCGAGGCGGGCGGAAACGCGTTTGACGCTGCCGTCGCTGTTTCCGCAACCCTCAACGTCGTCGAACCCATGATGTCGGGCATGGGCGGCTTCGGCGTCATTCTCTTCTACGACGCCAACAAGGCCGCCGTCATGTGCATCGACGCCAGCGGCCGATTCCCCGCAGCGACGGATGCCGACGTCTTTCGCGCGCCGACGCCGAACTATCTGGCCAATCGCAAGGGCGCCAAGGCGGTGTCCACGCCGGGCAACGTCAATGCGTGGGAATCGCTCTCCAAAAGTCATGGCAAGCTGCCCTGGACTCGACTGTTCACGTCGGCCATCCAGCACGCGGACCAGGGTTTCATGATTTCCACCAATACCGCAAGACACATCGCCACAGAGTTTTCTGTATTTCCCGACCATGCCAAGGCGTTCTATGGCAAGGATGGCAAACCACTGCAGGCCGGCGATCGCCTCGTGCAAAAGGACCTGGCACGCTCGCTCCGCCTCGTGGCTGAGCAGGGCGCCAAGGCGCTGCACGGCGGCGAGCTTGGCATCGCCATCGACAAAACGATGCGCGACGCCGGCGGGTTTCTGCGCCTCGACGATTTGAAAGCAAACAAGGCCGAGTGGTGGACGCCGATCGGCATCGACTATCGCGAGCACCGCGTCATCGCTTCTCCATTGCCCAACAATGCGTGGAACGGCTTGTATCGGCTCGGGCTGATGAGCCGATTTGACGTCCAGAAAATGGGCGCCGCCAGCGTGGAGTACCTGCACACGTTCGCGGAAGCGACCAAGCTGGCGTACGCGGCCCGCTTGCAATTCGCCGGCGATCGCGATCACACGCCGCCGCCGTTCGATCGCTTGCTTTCGGCAAAACACTGGACTCTGGAAGCCGCCAAGATCGATCCGAAAAAGGCGAAGCCATTACACACTTCCGCCGCAGAGAATCCGCGACGTCGCATCGGCGAAAGTGAAACCGATGCAATCTGCAATCTGAAATCTGAAATCTGCAATTCCTACACAACCCATTTCGTCATCGCCGACGCTCAGGGCAATGTCGTCACCTCGACGCAGACGCTGGGCATGCTCTTCGGCAGCAAGGTGATGGCGCCGGGAACGGGGATCTGGCTGAACAACTCGATGCAGTACTGCACGTTCGAGCCGAAGGGGAATCCACTTGACGCGATCGCCGGTCGCCGCAAGCTGGCCGGATTTTGTCCGATGCTGGTGCTGAAGGCTGGCAAGCCGTGGATCGCCGTCGGCTCGCCGGGCGGCCATACCATCGTGCAAACCGTTCCGCAGATCGTGATGAATCTCGTCGATTTCAAGATGGACGTGCAGCAAGCCATCGCCGCGCCGCGCTTGAGCTTCGTGGAACCCGATGTCACCGCGGTGGACGAGGGCGTTCCGCAGAACGTGCGCGAATCGCTGAAGGCTCTCGGCCACAACGTGCGCGTCATGCGCCTCGGCAATGCCCACGCCCTTACGCTCGAATACGACGACAAAGGCCGACTAACCCGCTTCACCGGCGGCGCTGACCCACGCGGCGAAGGCGCCGCCATGGGCCGCTAAATACTCACATTCCGCACCTTCGTTTGAAGGTTCGCAGGGTGTCCGGCGGGATGCCGAGCAAGCGGAGTAAGCTGCGTTGCGTTTCGGTTGGTTGGGCGGGCCGTCGGGAGGTCGTGCCCTGATCCATGATGATCACGATGCACAAGCTCTCGAAACAATCGAGGATCGCTGGTCCGATCGGAGCCGGGCTCGGGCGATTCTCCGGGTACAGGCCATACATCAGTTTGCCTTTGAGGCTGCGGCGTACTTGCCGTTCCATCAGGGCCATCATGAGCAGTGCCCACATCAAGATGCACAGCAGCCCGGCGATCCCCGTTCAGGGTTCTTCAAGAACATCGGCGCCACGGCCAGCGGCCCCTTCAGATGGTGGATGCGTCGTTCGACGCCGCTTTGCTCCTTGTACTTGGCCAACGTTTTCGCCGGCGGACAACTTTGCTGCGACAGGTTCGTCTTCAGCACGTAGACGCCTTCCACGAGCTTGCGGCGTTCGCGGGCCTTTCCGTCGATCCTCCATTGCAGGTCGAAACGCCCCTGGCGATCCTTCGTGAGCGTGTACGTGAACAACTCGCCCTCGTGGCATTTCGCGCGGACGGCCGTTCCAGCGCTCGCCCCAGGCGATCGTCGTTGAGTTGGCCCGCGTCGAGCCCAAAGTAATCGCTGACCGCGGCACCCTGCGCCTAATCATCAATGCGAAACATTGCCTTGGGGTTCAGCAGCCGATTGCAGATCATCACCTCGACCAGCGTGCCCAGTGGGACTTCGCCCTCCCATGGCACAAGCTCGTTCAGTGGTCCGCGATCTTCAGCCGGTTTAAGTATTCCGCGATGACCGGCAACGAACCGACATTCTGCGTATCAAACCAGGTACTGGCATCCATGCTTGGCCCTCCTTGGGAACCTTCCTGGTTCCCCGAGGATGCCGCAACGCCGTTACCTTGTCACGATCAACCCGCGCCCAAGGGTGCGGAATTTGAGTAGTTATCTTGTATGCAATGGAATATCTTGCGGGCCAATGGCGCATCGACGCTCCTGCAACACGAGCACCGTTCTGCAAGCAAACATGAGGCAGGTTCTCCACATAAGTCAGCTACAAGTGGGGTCTTTAGCATCGAAAGTAGTACGGATGGCACGGATTGAGTGCTACTCGGTATCCTCACTATCCGTGCCATTCGCGCTATCCGTGGTTCTTGATTGAGTCGTGACTCCCGTGATCCATGTAACAATGCTAAAGACTCTGCAAGTGATGCAAATCCCCGCGACCCCATATTCCGCGGTAGGCAACTGCAACGGGTTTAAAGAAGCTTGTCGAACTCGCTGATGTAGTCTTGTAATCGGAAAGCAATCACCATCGATGCGTCGGACCGACGCGCGCAGATGAAGAACTTCCCGGCACGGAAACACAGCATGCAAAGTCCACCTTGGCATCATTGAGGGGCTTCTCGCGCTATGGGTTCGTCAAGGTCAGGAGTCCTTGGCCAAAATTGCAATTCCAGGCCCGCTGCATAGGATGTAGGCTGAATGACTGGAGCAACTTTGAAGGATAGTGTGATGAAGCGCTCGGTCTTGTTTTTTGTCCTGGCCGCGCTCGTGCCAGTCGCGCCTGCGGCGGTCCCGCCACCAGCGCAGACGCCGGCGAAAATCATCGTTAACGGCAATACCTCCACGGCAATCGACATCAAGGTCGTCAAGGTCGGTCAAGAGGTGCCGGATACGTATTCGGGGAATCTGTTCGTCCCCACGAAGGGCTTTGATTTTTACGTTAGCGAGCATTACGCTCTGAAGTCGCAGATGGGCGACGACTTCTCACGCCACATCCTCGAAGTCTCGGAACTGGCCTACCCGCACTGGGTTGAGCTGACCGGCGTCGCTCCGCCGGATCCCAACAAACGAATGGCGATCATCTACGCCAAAGACCGCAACGAGCTGAACCGCGCCATGCTGGACGACATCCGCACGACCTGGAACGGGGGCGGGGGCGGGATCACCCTTTGGAACAACCTCGCCGCGTACAACTACCCGAGCGGCGCTCTGATGTACCACAAGCGTGCCCTTATCATCCACGAGAACCTCCACATGCTCCAGGCCGTCGCGGGCACCGGCACCATGGGCACCGAAGGCTTCACCTATGCCAGCGAGCAGCACGTTTACGACGAAAAGAAGAAGCAACTCACCGTCGCCACCTTCGATCACGCTCCGATCAACAACTGGACCCAAACCGGCCTGGGAGAGTTTCGAAACCCCAAAAGGTACGTCTCGATTCAGGATTTCTTCGCCAAGGGAGGCTGGCATCACGGCGGCGGCCACTCCCTCTTCTCCCAGTTCTTCTGGACGGATCCCGACCGCCTGATGAAATGGCGACTTCTTCGCGACGAGTTCTACGCAAGCCAGTTTCAACACAAGCCCATCAGCAAAGTTGCCGAGGATATCTTCGGGCCGCTCGACAAATTGAATGGCGATTGGAACACATGGCTCAAGGGGCAGCGAACCACCTTCCACCACGTCGATTGGGGTTGGGAACAAGACGGGAATGCCATCTGGGCATATGGCTTTCCCTGGGACCAGAAGTTCTGGTCGCAGATGGACCTCCGTTACGCCCCAAATGAGAAGGTGGAATACAACCCGCTGCGGATGGACTACCCTGCCGAGTCCATGCCTCCGATCGTCGGCCCCGTCAAACGCGGCACTGACGAGCCGTCCATCGGCTACGTCATCGCCAAGGTCGGTGGCGGGTGCTGGGGCGGCTTCGGGCTTGGTGTCGAAGGCCGAAACATGTGCCAAGTCGTCATCGCCGGCAACCGGTTGCTTGTCATCGACGGCAGGAGTTTCGGGATCGCACGCAAGGAGATTCCGCTTACCGGCGAGGTCACCGCCGCGGCGGCGAAAGACTCCGGCCGCTACGGCGTCACCATCAAGATCAGGAAAACCGAACTTGAGATCACGGTGCGCGCTGGCAAACCAGACGCCGTGAAAGAGATGACCACAAAGATCCCAGTCGATGAAGCGCAGCGCAACCGGCTGGTCCGTAATCATATGTCGTTGATCGGACGAAACGGGTATCCATCAATCACCCCGTGGATTGACGACGCCCGTAAACCTCCGCCCGACATGTCCAAACCGGCGCCGCCGAACCGCTGGCGCTACGCCGCACTCGATCCGATGTTCACTCTTTACAAGGCCGCGTACTTTCTGAAGGACGAGACGCCGAAGTCGCTGCTGGCGCTGAAGGCGGAGTTGCTGGCCGCAGCCGATCAGGATGAAGCGGCGCAGGACAAGGCAATGAAGGCATATGACGCGCGAATCGCCGCGGTGGTGAACGACGTGGTGAGGTGCAACGCCGGCACCCAGAATAAAGGCCTGGCACTCGCCGCGCTCGTTGGACTTACCCCTCAGCTAACCGTTCGGCCAGGGAAGGATAAGGACAGCGTGGCGATGGTGGTCAAGCTACGTGGATTGTTGAAGGACGACGTGCAAGGCACGGTCAGCTTCGCGGCGCCGGGTGCAGATGCGCCGGTGGCTTCCGAGTCCATCAAAGTTGTGCCGTATCGGATGCAGAAAGTCACGCAAACGTGCCGGCTGGCAAATCTCGACAAGCCGACCACGGTGACGGCGACGCTGAAATTCTCGTGGCGTGGCCTGGAAATTTCCGCACTGCTCAGCGAAAAAGTCGCCAACACGTCGGTGCCGAGTTGGTGGATCATCGGCCCGTTCAACAACCCCGGCGGGCACGCTGGCGACGTGAAAAATCCCGTCGAGACAGAGAAGATTGACGTCAAAAAGAAATATCCCGGCCACAAAGGGGAGGTCACCTGGCGCAAGGTCGAGCGAGTCGCCCTGGCGCACGTGTTGGCTGAACATGTCGTTGACTTCATCAAGCTCTTCGGCCAGCGAAACAATGTCGCAGCCTACGCGCTCGTCTGGATCGACTCCGACAAAGCCCAGGACGCCTTGCTCGCAGTCGGGTCCGACGACGGCCTGGTCGTCTGGCTGAACGACAAGGAAGTGCACAGAAACCTCGTCGCGCGCGGCTACTCGTCGAAGCAGGATCGCGTGCCGATTCGCCTGGAGAAAGGTCGCAACAAGTTACTTCTCAAGGTGACACAGGGTACGGCAGACTGGAGTTTCGGTGCGCACGTGCTCAGCACGGACGGCCGTTCCCTGGAGGGGATCAGCTTTTCGCTCCTTCCGCCGCGTCAAGAGTGATGGTTGATCCATCCAGAATCGATGCCAAGACGAGGGGCGAGGGGCGAGGCGGGAAAAACCAATCCTGTCTCGCCCCTCGCCCCTCGTCCATGTCTGGGCCCGCCAGTACTTTCGTCAGGTCAATAGAGGCCGTTACTTCAGGCTTGACTCGACCACTGTGTTCTTGTCGAAATCGTAAACGGCCGAAAACGGCCCGAAGCGAACCGTGATGCGAGATTGGCCGACGTCCCCTTGAAGATAGGGGCTATCGTAGCATTTGGTCGGACTTCGCAATAGCTGGGGGATGCCGTCAATCGTCGTCGCTCTGGCCGCATCGCGAGACAGTTCGATAGCCGGCGCATTAGGGCCGGTGAAGTGAATCGAGGTGTCGGTGACTCTCAAGGGCGCCTTGAGAATCGCGTCCTGGAATTTCTCAAAGCTGCCGAACGAGGATACATCTCCTGCTTGAAGGACGACGAATGATTGGGCGGCCTTCGCGGTGACGCTGTCGCAATGCTGTCTGCCCATATCTTTTCGGCCTGAGCGACTCAGTTGATAGCCCCCGGTGACATGGATGCCGGCATAGGCCGGGCCGTTGCTGAGAAAGATCCAGCCGCCCCGCTCCACCACCTTCAAGGCCGCGGTGAATTCGGCCACCGGAAGCTCGACGCCGGCAATGCGAGCAAGGTAGACGCTCTTGTGTTGTACATGGTGGCGACCGCCGTCCATGAGCGGGAAGAGGACCGCGTTCATGTCATCGAAGATGAGCCGATGCCAGGCGCCGGGGAATTCCGACGTCCCCTTCGCTTGCGAGAACTGGCAACCGAGAGCGTAGTGAGGCGTGGCAAACGCAAACACCGCGCCGCCATGGAAATGATGGTTGGTGATCGCGTAATGGGAATCAGGCCGATTGAGTTTGCGCAGCAGGATGGCCGCCGTGGGAAGCTTATAGGTGGTCGTCAAGTAGATGCCGCGGTAGTTGATGTTGGCGTCGCTGAAAAGGCGCGGGTTTTCGCCGAACAACAGATCGCGCCATGGATCGAGGTTGGAGCCAACCTCATTTTTCTTGCCGCGCCGGCCTGCGCGGACGCCCTGAAGCGAAATCTGCTCCTCTTCGATCATCGTCAAATCGAGCAGCATCTGGAATCGCTGCTTTACGGTGGGATCGCCGGCCAGATCCACCATGTTCAACAGATTGGGCCAGATGAACGCTTGATGGCTGTTGAGCCCCATCTCCGACCACAAACCGTTCATGGCGCGGTTTTTCGCCCATTCTCGCCACCATACCGTCCATTCCTGGTACAAATCCAGTGGCGTGCGGCCAAGCACTTTCCGATCCTTGTACTCCGGATCGTCCTTCAATATCTCCAAAGCCAAGTAGGCCGACGTCAGCCATGGCAACTGGTCGATTGGCAAGATGGCGCCAACCTCGGCGAGCGGCCGCGGCTGAATTCCCTTGCCCACCGGTTGCTGTACGTACCGCCAAAGATGGGCCTTGAGGGCTTCCTCGGCGGCGGGAGTCAGACGGCGCGGCCCAAGCTTGCTCCGGCCATGAAATAGCGCCAGCACGCGGACCATGTTCGGCCCCGCGAGATTCCACGACTGTGTCGCGTCGGCATGATGGATGATCCACGCGTTCGGCTCCTCCGTGCCGAGGTTCGTTGACAGCATGGCCAGGATTGCTTCGAATGTCTCCGATTTCAAACCGACCTGCATGAGATCATTCATACCGTCTTCACGCAGCGACTTCGATTTCGCGTGCGTTGCCAGGACCAAACGCGAAACCAAATCGGGGGCCAGGAGATACGCCGACTCTTTCGGCGCAATGGCATGAAGCGCGCGAGCGGCAGCGGCCAAGGCGTTTAGCTCGGTTTTCGGATTCTTGATCATCTCCCTCAATCGAGGCAGCGCTTCGGTAGCGCCGGCGCCTCGCTCCGCCAGCGCCCGGCATGCCAATTCCTGCACCTCGGCGATTTCTTCCTCGAGGATGCCTGCTTTCTTGGTAAGCCGCAGGAGATCGGCGACTTGCGTCTTGCTGGAGAGCTCGCGCGCGCCGAGGATCGGGTTAACAACCAGAATCGTCTTGGCCAGCGCGTCCGGCGCCTGACATTCCTTGGTCAGGAGCGTTTCCACCAGCACGGGAATAAGATCGTCCGCCCGGTCCACCATCAAGGCCATGGCGTTGGCGGCGCCGGTTTCGCCGCGAAAATTCTTCGAGCGTAGCGCCTCGGTCAAGACCGGGTAGGCGTCACTGCCCCGTTTCGCAAGTGCCATGGCCGCCGCCCGGCGCACACTCGGTTCATCGTCGCGCAACGCCTTGCTCAGCACCACCGGCGTCGCGATCGAACCAACCGCCCAGACCGCGGCCGTGCGTACCTCGGCCTTCGGATCGTTCAACAGCGGTTCGACGTCGGCGAAAACGCCAAGGCGCGTCAACGCCTTGGCGGACGCCCAACGAATTTCGTCCGAGGGATCCCGCAGCATTTTCACGAGCGTGTCTTTCGCGGTCCGTGCCTGCTCCAGGGCAAGGGCATTGATCGCGAGCACGCGCACGTTCGTGTCCCGATCATTGAGCAAGCCCACCAGGGCGACGCCCGCATCGGGATTCATCTTGGCGAGACTGGCCATGACCTGGATGTGAAGGTGGCCTTGCGTCGGATCACGCAGGACTTCGATGAGCGGCTTGATCGCGCCCTTCGCGCCGGGGCCGATCGTGCCCAATGCCAGGATCGCCTCAGCGCGGGCTGTCGGATTATCACTGTTCTCCACAAGAGCGATCAGAGCATCCACCGCGATCGCTCCGGCCTTTCCCAGTGCCAGCGACGCGGACCGCCGTGTGTGCCAGTCCTTGTCGGACAACACCGGCGCCAACGGCTCCATGAACTCCTTGGCCTCCGGCCCCGGCGGAATCGAGCGGACGAGCCAGCGAATTGCCGCGGCCCGCACCTCGGGCTGTGGGTCCTTCATCAACTTGCGCAGACTGGACAGCGTCGCCTTGTCGGCGGGCCCGAGTTGCGTCAGCACATTGAGGGCGGCGACGCGGACCTCCGCATTCTTGTTCTCCGTCAATCCGGTCAAAGCAGGGATCGCCGCGGGCCCGATGCGCGTAACAGCGGAAATCGCCGCCTTGCGAACGGATTCATCGCTGTCGGTCAGGGTCGGAACGAGGATATCGACGCTCTCCTTCGCGCCAGGGCCCGCTTTCGCAAGCGCCGATATCGTTGCCACGCGTAGAGCGGGGTTCTTGTCGGCCAGCAGCGTTTTCAGGCTTGGCAAACTCTCAGGCAGAATCTTGGCCAGGCCGTCCAGCGCTGCGGTGCGAAGCGGAACGTTGTCGCTGCGTGCGCGGTCCGTCAGAAACGGAATGGCGTCCTTGCCGGCCTTGCCAAACGAGGCCATGATGCTGACGGTCAAGAGTTGCGCCTCGATCGGATCGTTATTCTTGCTGGCCGAGAGGGCGGGGATCGCTTCGGGCCCGAAGGTTCGCAGGATGTTGCCCGCCTGGCTCCGGACCTGGGCATCGGAGTCGCGCAGGGCATGAACGAGCGCGGGGAGCGCTGGCCTTGCCTCCTTGGGCGCCTGCTGTAGGTATTGGGCCGACGCTCGGCGAACCTGGGGATCCGAGTCGCGCAGGGCTTCGCCCACCGGCCCCGCCAGTTCAGGGCTACGCATCTGGCTCAAGATGCCCAGCACCGCGAGCTTGACGCGCAGGTCCTTGTCTTTCAACAGTGGGACCAGCGCATGCGCCACGTCCTTTTTGTGATTTCCGAAGCGGCCCAGCGTCTGCGTGGCGCCAAGCCGAACCTCGGCACTGGGCTGTTTGAGTTGCATCTTCAGTGCTGGAATCGCATCGGAGCCGAAAGTCAGTAGCAGGTTGCTCGACATGCCACGCAGGTTTCCGTCCGGATCGGCGATGAGACGTGCGACGGCGGGCGCCGCGTCCTTGGCGCGCGGACCGAGTTTGTGCAGCATCGTGAGGGCTGCCTGCCGAACCTGAGGGTCGCCGTGTTCCAGGTGTTTGGCCACCGTCGGCACGAAGCTCGCGGTCGGCCTGCCCTGTCCCTCGATGCGTTCGAGCACGTTGGCCAGCGTCGGCCAGTGTTTGCGATGTTCGACTTTGCCGAGAAGCTCTGTTACCGGCGCAGCGGCATCCGGTCCAATCTGAACGAGCACCCCCTGAGCTTTCTGCCGCAGTCCGTCGTCGAGCCCAACCAGCAGCTTGGCAAGAGCAGGAGCCGCTGGCTTTGACTTGGGCCCGAGCTGTTCGAGGACGATGAGGCAATCGCGGCGCGGTTTTACGTCGTTGGAATTCAGTCCTTTCGCCAGCGCCGGCACGGCACCCGCGCCGATCCTGACGAGCGTCGCCGACGCGGCTTGCTGAACCTGCGGGCTCTTGTCCGAGAGTGCCGGGACCAGGATCTCCGCAACCTTGCTTGCGTCGGCATCCGAGAATTTGAAATTCTTGATGGCATCGACCCGAACCGCATCTTTCGGGTTTTGCAGCGCCTTTTTCAATTGCTCCAACTGCGGCCCACCAGCGCGTGCGAAGCCAACCAGAACGGTCCCAATGACCAACCAAAGAAATTGATGCAATTTCATCGTAACCCCCAAGCGACTATTCTATCGAGTCGGAGAGCCCAAAAGACGCGAGGTCCACGATGAGGAAACGGATTCGCTTCTCGCCAAGCGAGCCCATCACCGATGACTTGCCGCACAAAGAACACTTCGCCGCCGAACCAGTGGAGCGGCCGTTTCATCGTCCGAAGCGCAAAGGCCGGTCGACGTTCGCGCAAACGTCGAGGGATGCGAAGTGGCATCGCGGCAAGCGAAGCCGGCCGAAGGCCTTCGGAAAAGTCGCCAGATTTGAGGTGCAAGATAGCGAGTCTGTTGTCGGCCCGTGCCTGATTACAGCTTCTTCATGGCGTCCTGCCAGCGCATTATGGATCGCCCTAGATGCTCGGCAGACGGCCCAGGGACGCTGTAGCCCTGAAGACCGACCGGACCGCGATAGCCGGTGTTCTTGAGCAGCTTGAGAAACACGTCGATATCATGATCTCCCTTTTCCAGCGAGACGATCTGCTTGCCGGCGAGGCCGTTGACGGTTACGCACATCAGATGGGGGCGCGCATCCTTGAGCAGGTCGGGAAGATCCCTGGTCTGCTTGACCCACTTCCAGTGGACGAGATTGAAATGGGTGCCGACATTCTTTCGTTCCACCTTCTGCGCCAGTCGGATGCCGTCTTCAACCCGCTCGGCCCAGAAATTGGTATGCGGGTAGACGGAGACAACGGGTCCGGTGTCGCCGACCAGATCCGAAAGCTGTCGCAAGAGCGCGACGGCCTGACCGTCGCCGGTGGGATCAGATGGTCTGGACTTCTTGCTCCGCAGCGCCATCTCGAGGCGAGTGCGCCGTCCCTTGAGGAGCTTGACGGTCTCGGCGAGCGTCGGATCGAGCCTGTCTTCGATGGCGGGTGACATGTAGAGCGCCGACAATTCGAGCCCTTGCGCATCGAGCAGCTCCAGCAACTTCGGCAGCTCACGCGGGTTGTACGTATAGCCGATGCCGGCGTAACCGAGCTTCTTGAGAAGAGCGACTTTGCTTTTCAGGTCCGGAACATCCGCGCCGCGCAGCCCAGTGTCCATTGCAAAAAAGGTAAAAGGCGGTCCCTCAGTCGGCAACTTGGCCTTGGCATCGCCCGCAATGGCGAAGTTCGTTCCTGTGAACGGGGCAATGGTCATACTCAAGAGGACGAGCAACCCAAAAACGCGAATCATCCTACGCCTCCGTCGCCGAGCCCCCAGGACGTTGTTTCGAACCGCCCCGGTGTCCATGATGTTCCCATGAGGTATAGTACAGAGCAATGCGCGGTTGGCCGATGGCTCCTCCAGGGACGTCGACTGTTGAGGGCGGTTCAAAACGGCGGCGGTGGGGGAGGGTTGGGGCGGTTGAATTTGGCGGCGCACATGGGTTCACGTCTGCGACGTGGCATAATAGGGGCCTTCGCCCTTAGGACGCCCACCGACGCAGGGAGGCCCAGGAGTGCGATGCGATATGGAGTTCTGGAAAGAAGTTCGTCGGCAAGTGCTGACGAAGGAGTTGAGCCAGCGGGCGGCGATGAAGAAGTATGGCCTGGGCTGGCACACGTTGAAGAAGATTTTGACCTATGCGGAACCACCAGGTTACCGGCAAAGCAAGGCCAGGCGGAAGCGGAAGCTGGAGCCGTTTCTGCCCATCATCCACCAGATCTTGGAAGATGACCGTCAAGCTCCCAAGAAGCAGCGACACACCGCGCAGCGGATCTTCGATCGGCTACGGCAAGAGCACGGCTACCCGGGTGGGTTGACTGTGGTCAAAGACGCGGTACGGTTTTGGAAGCAAACGCAGCAAGAAGTCTTTTTGCCACTGTCGCATCCGCCGGGTGAAGCGCAAGTGGACTTTGGCGAAGCGACGATTTTCCTGGCCGGCCAAGAGACGAAGGTGGCGTTGTTCGTGCTGACGCTGCCGTATTCGGGGGCCCTATTTCTGCAGGCATTCCCGCGGGAATGCACCGAGACGTTCCTGGAAGGCCATCGCCGAGCGTTTGAGTATTTGGGTGGCGTGCCGAAGCGGATCAGCTACGACAACTCGGCGATCGCGGTGATCGAGGTAGGCCAAGGGCGTGAGCGGAAGCTGACCAAAGAGTTTCTGCGGCTGCAGAGCCACTATTTGTTTCAGGAGCATTTTTGTCTGGTACGTCGCGCCAACGAGAAGGGACACGTCGAGCGTTTGGTTGGTTTTGGCCGACGTAACTTTCTGGTGCCGGTGCCACGCGTCGAATCGATCGAGGAACTGAACCAGCATCTGCGGGAGCGTTGTATCGCCGACCTGGCCGAGCAGCCTCGCGGCAAGGCGGCGTCGAAGAGTGTTTTGCTGGGTGAAGATCAAACGGCCTTTCTGCCTCTACCGAAGCAATCGTTCGAGGCTCGACGCGTCGAGGGCCGCACCGCCGACTCGCAGTCGCTGGTGCGGTTCGACGACAACGACTACTCGGTGCCGGTGGCGTACGCCCATCGGCAAGTCATCGTCGTGGCGACGGTGGAGGAAGTCCGGCTCATCTATGAAGATCGGTTGGTGGCGACGCATCGGCGCTGCTGGGAGCGGGAACGGACGTTTTTCGAGCCCATTCACTATCTGGCGTTGCTGGAACGCAAGCCGGGCGGAATCGATTATGCGCGTCCGTTGGAGAACTGGCAGTTGCCCGAATGCTTTGCCTTGCTGCGACGCCGCTTGGAGGCGGTGGATCCACAGCGTGGCACACGGTCCTACATCCGGGTCCTGCGGCTTTTGGAGAAGTTCACGCGGACGCAACTGACCGAGGCGGTCGAATACGCCCTGGACATCGACGTGATCGATGCCGACAGCATCCGCACGATCGTCGAGCACCGGGCCGATGAACCGGCGGAACTCTTTCCGCTCGATGGGCGTCCGCATCTGGCTCATGTCCATGTCGAGACAACGGATGTCTCCTCGTATCAGGCTCTGCTGGAGGAGGAGGTGACGTCATGACCAAGACCGACAGCAAGAGTACGGTGTTGCTCAAGCATCATCTGAAGGCCTTGAAGCTTCCGGTCATGCACGCTGAGTGCGAGAAGATCGCACAACGGTGCGCCGCCGATAACGCGGACCACCTGGCGTTCTTGTTGCAGCTCAGTGAGCTGGAGTTGATCGAGCGGGAACGTAAAGCAGCCGAGCGTCGGCTCAAGGCGGCCCGCTTCCCGGCTCACAAGCTGCTCGACGAGTTCGACTTCTCGGCCCGTCCGAGCATCAACAAGCCGCTGGTTTTGGAATTGCTGAAAGGAGAGTACCTCGACCGACGTGAAAACATTTTGCTGGTTGGCCCGAGCGGCACGGGAAAGTCGCACCTGGCCACGAGCCTGGGGATGGCTGCCTGTGCCCAGGGCCGCAAAGTCCGTTTCTTCCGTGTCACCGAGCTCATCACGCTGCTCTTGGAGGCCAAAGAGGAACGACAACTCTTGCGATTGCGGCAGCACTTGGGCAAACTGGATTTGTTGATCCTGGACGAACTCGGTTATGTGCCCGCCAGCAAGGCCGGCGCCGAGCTACTCTTCGACGTGATCGCGACGGCCTACGAGCGCAACAGCTTGATCGTGACCACGAACTTGCCATTCGAGAACTGGACGGAAGTGCTGGGCAGTGAACGTTTGACCGGCGCCGCGTTGGACCGGCTCACGCACCGCTGCCACATCCTGGAGACCAAGGGCGAAAGCTACCGCCTCCGGGACGCCAAACGCCGCCGTCGGCCCCTGGCCTGACGTGGATTTTCTTGAAACTGGAGAACCTGGGAAACCATTCACCCCGACCCCACGGAGTTTTTTTTAATCACCTTGCGCCGCCATTTTCGACCGCCCACCGCCGCCGTTTTGAACCGCCCTCAACAGCGACAACGTCGTCCTTTGCGGCCCCCACTGTGACCTCCTTGATGGACCCAGTGACCGAGTCGCCGATCCCAGCGAAGGCGGGGAACGCTGTCAGAACAACGAGTCCGATGACATCGCAAATTGCAAGGACTGCATTTCTCATGGTAGCTCCCATAAGACCGGCGACGGCGTGGCGCCAAGCTGGTTAGACAAGAAGGGTTAATCATGCCGACTCATCGATTCCCTCATCAAACTCGTCCGGGGTAATCCGATGGGGACCACCCGATGACCCTCTTGAACATCGACGAGAAGACAAACGGATTTTGGTAGCCGACCTGGGCGGCAATGGTTTCGATTTTCGCCGAGGTGTTCGTGAGCAGTTCGGCCGCGCGGCGCATGCGCAGCCAGATGAGCTGTTGGCGCGGATTGCGGCCCAGTTCCTTTCGGCACAAACGCTGGAGATGCTTCTCGCTGAGATGAGCCTCCGCCGCCATCGCCGCTACGGTCCAAGGATTCCCCAGCGTCGATCTCACTTTTTCCCACAAGTTCCACAACCGGCGATCCATCTGGGCTGGCTGGGCAAATTGCTTGACGTAGTGGTGGATCAATTCCACCCAGTGCTCAACGGCAGCGGGGACGCTCTGAGTCGAACATTCCCGATGCAGCCCCAGTATGGCCAGCCGTATCCGTTCGCAGTCATGGCGTGCGAAAATGGGTGTCTGGGCAGCGGCGATGGGTTGCTGGTCGGCTAACTCCTGGTAGCGGACCCAGCAGTACTCCCAGCTGCTGCCTTGAGGAGCATGGAAGGCTTGCAAGGTCCCTCGGGGCAGAAGGAATGCCTGCCCGGGCTTGCATTTTTTCCACCGGCCATCGACCAGAACACGCCCTTCGCCGCCGAAGCAGGCCAGAAAATAGCTTCCTCCCAGCCGAGTGCGAACGATCGAGAAGGGAGCAGGCATCCGCGCCACGCCGAGATGCCGGATCTGATGATGCCCAAGAGCCGGGCAGATTGGAGCGCCGGCCAACCAGTCACGATTGTCCTGGTCGTCCGCACGCACGGCCATCTCGATTCCGCCCCTGGGTTGGATGTCGGTTTCAGATAGGTCTATGTCGCTTTGGCGCATGGCATTCATGAGAATCGTCAGTGACAATAACTTTGACATAAACGGGGCACCAGGCTTCGCCTAATCCTACCTACCCCCCCCGCCGTGCCGGTTGGCTTGTCTTGCGTGAATCTCTTCGTCAGGAGAACGATACCATGAAGATTCTATCGGCGGTTGTCCTATCCGGCCTACTGTTGTCCGGTTTGAGCACAGCGGCGGAAAAAGGTAAAGGCGCGGAGCAGATCATCGACCGCGTCGAGATCGGCAACGCGGAGGCAGAGAAAAAGCACAACCTCAAGGAAGATGGCCGAGTGCAAAGCGGAATTTACGCTGGCAAGGCTTGGCGACATGCGCGAGATGGCGGGTCGTTCAGCTACGACATGAAAGTACTCCCCGATGCGCCGATGACGCTGGTCTGCACCTATTGGGGCAGCGACAAGCGACGCACGTTCGATATCCTGGTGGACGGAAAGAAGGTTGCCACCCAGACCGTCAACAACAATAAACGGAACGAATTCTTCGAGGTGGAATACAAGATTCCCACGGAGTTGACTCAGAAGAAGGAAAAGGTCACCGTCAAGTTTCAGGCCCGGCCCAATGGTGTTGCGGGAGGGGTCTATGGTTGTGTGATCAAGAAGGGCAAGTAGGTTAGATTTCGGACCTGGGGGGGACTATGTTCAATCTCAATTTTTCGCGACGGGATTTCCTGCGTTCGAGCGTCGGTCTTGCCGGGCTAACGCTGCCTACGTTTCTGCAGATGCGCGCCGAAGCGGGTGGTACGCGTCGAACTCCCGCGAAGTCGTGCATCATTATCTATCTGTGGGGTGGCATCGGCCACCAGGAGTCATGGGACCCCAAGCCCGACGCGCTCGCGAATCTTCGTGGCGAGTTTGGGGTCATCCGAACTGCGACGACAGGAATTAACTTCAGCGAGCACATTCCGCTGATGGCAAGGCACACCGAGAAGCTCGCGATTGTTCGCTCGCTGCATCACAATGTCGGCGGACACGGCGGCGCCCTGTACCGAAGCATGACCGGCCATACCGCGCCGCTGGGAAATGCCAGGGACCCCAAAAACTGGCCATCGTTGACTGCGATGATTTCCAAATTCCGCGACACGAACGACGGCACGCTGCGTGCGGTCTGTATGCCGTACTTGAATTATGACAACGGCGCTTTGATTCAGGGACAATTCGGCGGTTGGTTGGGGGCGGGCTACGATCCGACCATGATGAGAACGCCCGGGGGCGAACCGTACGGCGGCGTCTCGCGCTACACGAGTCACGAAATGGATTTGCGGCTCAACGCCCCACGCGAGCGATTCCTCACTCGTCTATCGATGTTGCAAGCTTTTGACGAAACGCCCGGCAACGCCAACGATCCTCAAAGCGTTGATCGTTTCCGCCGAATGGCGACGGACATGCTGGTCAGCTCGCCGGTGAGTCAGGCTTACGATCTTGAGCAAGAAAACCCGCGCATTCGCACGATGTACGGCGATCACATCGGCGGCCAGAGCTTGCTGTTGGCGAGGCGGTTGGTGGAAGCCGGCGTGCCCGTCGTGCAAGTGAACGCCGGCGCGGGCGATTTGGCGGGCGGCAGCGGCGACAACTGGGACACGCACAGAGATCATTTTGTCAAAATGCGAACCCGTTTGCTGCCGGTTTTTGACCGTGCGTTCTCCGCGCTGCTTACCGACCTGGAACAGCGCGGCCTGCTGGACGAAACGCTGGTCGCCGTCATCACCGACTTTGGCCGCACTCCGATAATCAACGGCAACGCCGGCCGCGATCACCACCCGGCCGTCTATTCCCAAGTCCTGGCAGGCGGCGGGATCCGCGGCGGGCAAGTGTACGGCAGCAGCGACCGCAACGGAGCTCGTCCGGCGACGAACGCTTGCTCCCCCAGCGACTTTCACGCGACCGTATACACGGCGCTTGGGATCGACCCGCGCTCGGTACTGCACGACCATGAGCGAAGACCGTTCATCATCTGCGACGGCGCGCCGCTGCCGTTATTTTGACATGGCCCTGAGCTGTTTGGCGCCTGGTAAGCTAGCAACATCGTACAGAGGTGCTTCGTGCATTTACGCCGATATTTCCTCGCGATCCTGATTGCCAGTTTGGCGCCGAGCGCCGCGTTCACGCAAGAACCGTCGCAAGCCGAGGCTAGCAAGTTCTTCGACGCGCAGATCAAGCCGATTTTGGAGGCTCATTGTTTCTCCTGCCACGGCGGCGGCAAGCGCCTTCGTGGCGAGTTGGATTTGACGACGCACGCCGGGCTCGTCAAAGGTGGCGAAAACGGCAAAGTCATCGATCTGAAAACACCGGGAAAAAGCCGCCTTTTGGTCGCCATCAACCACGGCGAAATCAAAATGCCGCCACGTGGCAAGCTGCCGCAAGCGCAGATCGAGTCGCTGACGAAATGGGTCGGGATGGGTGCCCCTTATTCGGAGAGCGTGGTCCGGCCTGGGCCGCCCAGGGTCGATGCCCAGGCCAAGAACTGGTGGGCCTTTCGACCGCTGAAACAGCTCGACGTGCCCAAGGTCGCTGAAGAGAAATGGGTTCGCAACCCTATCGATGCATTTATCCTGGCGAAACTCGAAAGTCGTGGCCTCAAGCCCGCCCCGACGGCGGACAAGGAGGCTCTGTTGCGCCGGGTTACCTACGACTTGATCGGCCTGCCCCCCACGCCCGATGAAGTCAAAGGCTTTCTCGCCGACAAGTCCCCCGATGCGTACGAAAAAGTCGTCGCGCGGCTGCTGAATTCGGCCCACTACGGAGAACGTTGGGCTCGGCACTGGCTTGATCTGGTGCGTTACGCGGAGACGGACAGTTTCGAGCGCGACAATCCCAAGCCGTTTGTGTGGCGTTACCGGGATTATGTCATCCGTTCCTTCAATGAGGATAAGCCGTATCCGGAGTTCATCCGCGAACAACTCGCGGGCGATGAACTGGAAAAGGTCACGGCGGACAGCATCATCGCCACGGGGTATTATCGTCTCGGTCCCTGGGACGATGAGCCGATTGACAAGGCGCTGGCATATTACGACGGGCTGGACGACATCATCACCACCACGGGGCAAGTGTTCCTCGGGCTGACGATCAATTGTGCTCGCTGCCATGATCACAAGATCGATCCGATACCGCAAAAAGACTATTACCGTTTTCTCGCGTTCTTCCACGGTATCCGCCATTATGGAGCGGGGGCTGCGTCGCAGCGCACGATCGCCTTGCCGGAGGATCTCACAAAAGAGAATCCGAAGGTCTCCGAATACAAGCGAGGTGTCGCCGAAGTGGAAAAGCAAATGCAGGCCATCGAAGAGAAGGTGGCTCCGCGTTTGCAAGGCGGCGAGATCGATGACTTCAAATACCCCACGAATCGCCTGGACATATTGCGGAAGAACGCCGGCAAACTGCTGTCTCTTGAAGAGTTCAAACGCTATCAGGCGATGGTTGAGAACCTGGAAAAGCTCGAAAAGAGTAGGCCTACCGTCATGGCGCAGGCTCTTTGCGTGACCGAAAATGGGCCCAAGGCCCAGGATACGTTCATCCTGGGTCGCGGCAGTCCGAAGTCCAAGGGAGAGCAAGTCGAGCCAGGATTCCCGTCAGTGCTGACCGAAATCAAGGCCAATATTCCCGAGGTACCGAAGGATGCGAAATCGTCGCATCGTCGCCGTGTGCTGGCCGACTGGATTGCTTCGAAGGATAATCCGCTGACCTGGCGCGTCATTGCCAACCGTTTGTGGCAGCATCATTTTGGCCGCGGGCTGGTGCGCTCCAGCAGCGATTTCGGCTACCAAGGAACACCACCCACGCATCCCGAACTTCTCGACTGGCTGGCAAGCCGGTTTGCTGAGAATGGGCGATTCAAGGAGATGCACCGCCTGATCGTGCTGTCGAACACGTATCGCATGTCGTCGAAATCCAGTGAGGAAAGTGTGGCCAAGGACGCCGAGAACGACCTCTTCTGGCGTTTCGATCCGCGCCGATTGGCGGCGGAAGAAATTCGCGATTCCTTCCTGGCGGTGTCCGGGAATATCAACCTCACGAAAATGTACGGCCCGAGTATCTATCCGAAGATTTCGAAGGACGTGCTGGCTGGACAATCCGTGCCGGGACGAGGTTGGAAAGTCTCTCCTCCCGAAGAGGCGGCCCGGCGCAGCGTTTACGTTCATCTGAAGCGGTCGTTGCAAGTGCCGTTCTTGTCGGTATTCGATGCGGCTGACACCGACGCGACCTGTCCCGTCCGATTCGCCACCACACAGCCGACGCAAGCGCTCATCATGCTCAATGGCGAGTTCGCCAACGAACAGGCAGAGACCTTCGCAGCGGACGTGCGCAAGAAAACCGGCGACAAATCCGAAGACCAGGTGCGACTGATCCTCTGGCGAGCCTGCCAGCGCGAGCCGTCGGCCAAGGAAATCGCGCGAGGCATCCGTTTGATGGACGATCTGGCGACCAAGGGCGTGTCGCGGTCGGAAGCACTGCGACTCTACTGTTTGTTGGCGTTGAACCTGAACGAGTTTGTGTGCCTGGACTAAAGCTGGCGATTGTACGCGTCTTGAAGCATCACAAGGGGACCCAATATGCAAGGCGACTTTTGCGGACGTACGCGCCGTGAATTCTTGTGGGAGAGTGGATGTGGCTTCGGCGCCGTCGCACTCTCAGCACTACTGGGCGAAGACTTTTTCGGCAGCCAGCAAGTCCGCGCAGATGGCGTGACACCCTTCCACAATCCGCTCGCGCCACGCCCGCCGCACTTCGAGCCGAAAGCGCGCAGCGTCATTTTCCTATTCATGTACGGCGGCCCCAGCCATATGGACACGTTTGACTACAAACCCGCCATGTATGGCCGCGACAATCAAACCGTGGAAGTCCGAACGTTCGGCCGCGGCGGGCACCGCAATCAGGGCCGGATCGTAGAGCCGCGTTGGCGGTTTCGCCAGTACGGGGAGTGCGGCAAACGGGTCAGCGACCTGTTTCCCTATCTCGCTCAACGGGTGGACGACATCGCCTTCTTGCACTCGATGACGGCCGATTCTCCCATTCACGGCTCGGCGATGCTGATGATGAACTCGGGCCGCATTCTCAGCGGCCACCCGGCGCTTGGCTCGTGGGTCAACTACGGCCTGGGCACGGTGAATCAAGACTTACCCGGCTTCGTCGTCATGCTCGATCCGCGCGGTGGACCGATCAGTGGCGCCCGGAACTGGACCAGCGGCTACATGCCTGCCTATTACGAAGGCACCGTCATGCGTTCGCAGGGTACGGCGATCCTCAATCTCGATCGTCCGGGAGGGATGTCGGCGACTTCACAACGCCAGGTACTTGACGCCTTGCGCGACTACAACGATACGCACCGTATGACGCGCCCGGGCAACAGCGCCTTGAACGCACGCATCGCCGGTTATGAACTGGCCTATCGGATGCAATCCGCGGCGCCGGAAGCGGTTGACCTGACTCAGGAAACCAACGAGACCCGACAGCTTTACGGCATGGATGAGAGCCGCAGCGAAGCCTTTGGCAGGCAATGTCTCCTGGCGCGCCGGCTAGTCGAGCGCGGCGTGCGTTGCATCCAGATCTACTCGGGGGGCAATCACAACGACGCCAACTGGGACGCGCACGGCGACCTGGCGCACAACCACAACCTTCACGCCGGCGAAACAGACAAACCGATCGCCGGTCTGTTGACCGATCTGAAACGTCGCGGCCTGCTCGATAGTACCCTGGTAGTCTGGGGCGGCGAATTTGGCCGGCAACCGACCGCCGAATACGCCCGAGGAACCGGTCGTGACCACAACAGCTACGGCTTTACCATGTGGTTGGCCGGCGGCGGCATCCGGGGCGGCGTCAGCGTTGGCGCCACCGACGAACTCGGCAGCGCCGCCGTCGAACGCCCCTTCCATGTCAAACACCTGCACGCCACCATCCTGCGCCAGCTGGGGCTTGACCCCAATCGCCTGTCCTACTTCCACGGCGGACTGGATCAGAAACTCGTCGGCGTCGAAGGGGCTGAACCGATTCGCGAGATCATCGCGTAGCTGGTTTGAGATCGCATACCCGAAAGCGTCAAGGAGAATGCCATGTACCGATATCTCACGTCGGCCGCGCCAGCAATCCCGATACTGCTTTTGGTGGTCGCCAGCTTCGATTCACGCTTGCAGGCTGGCCAGCCGGCAGATGCCCTTGCCGCCATCAAGAAACTCGGTGGGTCCGTGCGCCTCCTGAGAGACAACGCCAATGAGTGGGAAGTCGAGTTTCATCTCCAGGGCCGGGAGCTGACGGACAAGGGACTCACGCACGTTGCCGCGTTGAACAACGTTGTTTCGCTGAATCTGAGAGACACCAAGATTACCGGCGCGGGGTTGGTGCATCTGAAAAATCTAACGACGTTGCGATCGCTGCATCTGGAGCGGACCAAGGTGGGCGACGATGGGATCGAAAACCTCGCAGGTCTCGTCAACCTCGAGTATCTGAATCTGTATGGGACAAATGTCACCGACAAATCGTTGGAGCATCTGACGCGTCTCAAGAAGCTCAATCGACTCTACGTCTGGGAAACCAAAGTGACCGATGCGGGGGTGGCGAAACTCGCGAAAGCGTTGCCCGAATCGCGGATCGTTCGCGGCGTCGATCTCGCCAAGCTGCCCGCCACGACCATCAAGACCGCCAGCAAAGCTCCTGTGCTTCAGAAGTGGATCGCGGCCAGCGACGAGAAGCCGCCCAAGTCGAAGCTCGGCGTGAATATCTCCGTGGTCTTCGAAAATAAGACATCCATCCCCGTCAAGCTTTTTTGGATCAGTTACGGCGGTGAACTCAAGCAGTACGGCGAACTCGCCCCCGGGGCAATGCGTCGGCAAAACTCTTACTCGCTAGCCACATGGCTGATCACCGATGGAAATGACACGCCGCTCGGCTACTTCATCACCACCGCCGACCAGGAAGCACTCGCGGTGATACCCAACCAGAAGAAGTAACATGAGTACAATGTAGTGGTGAGTGACGAGTGGTGAGTGGCGAGAGAAGAAGTCCAATCTTATTCTCACCACTCGCACTCACCACTCGTCACTCGCCACTGAATTACGGGTCGTATCATGCTAAGGCTTTCGTATCTATCGGGACTCCTGATCGCCTATGTGCCGGCGATCGCTCTCGCCCAAACGCCGACGGCCGAACAACTCACCTTCTTCGAAGCCAAAGTTCGTCCTATTCTTTCCGCTCGGTGTTACACCTGCCACAGCCAGTCAGCCAAGAGGTTAAAGGGCGGGTTGAAACTCGACAGTAGAGATACCATTCTCAAGGGGGGCGACAACGGCCCCGCGCTGGTGCCCGGCAAACCCGCGGACAGTCTGTTGGTAAAGGCGATAAAGTACGATGGCCTGGAAATGCCCCCTTCCGGCAAGCTCCCCGGTGACGAGGTCGCGGTTCTTGTGAAATGGGTCGAAATGGGCGCCCCCTGGCCGGAACCGGCCGTGAAGCCACCCGTCTCGCCGGAAGTCGGCGTTCTCACTCCGGAGCGTCTTCGGCACTGGGCCTGGCAACCCTTGAAAGCCATCGAACCCCCCGCCATGACGGAGGCCGACCGTAAGCGAAGCCCGATCGACCGGTTCGTGCTTGCCGGACTTTCGGCGAAGGGCATGAAGCCGAACCCGCCCGCGGACCGACGAACTTTGATCCGCCGTTCCTTCCTCGACCTTCTCGGCCTGCCCCCGTCTCCTGAGGAGGTCGAGGCGTTCGTGAAGGACGATTCCCAGGACGCTTACCCAAAACTGATCGACAAGCTGCTCGCGAGTCCGCACTATGGCGAGCGCTGGGGCCGGCACTGGCTGGACGTGGCAAGGTATAGCGATGGGCACGGCGGCTTCCTCGATTCGGCGCCGTTGCCGCTCGCCTGGGTTTACCGCGACTGGGTCGTCAAGGCGATGAACGATGACATGCCCTACGACAAGTTCGTGAAGTACCAGATTGCAGGCGATCTCATGGACGCCGGCTGGGAAGCCGTGTCCGCCACCGGGTTCCTGGCGATAGGCCCCACGTATCGGGATGACGGCGGCGACCCGGAAAGCATCGCCAAGTGCAAGGCCGAGACCCTGGATGATCGCGTGGACACGGTCACGCGTGGCTTCCTCGGTTTGACCGTGTCGTGCGCTCGTTGTCATGACCACAAATTCGACCCCATCCCACAGGCCGATTATTATTCCATCGCGGGAGTGTTCAATAACACGAAGAACCAGGATCGTCCCGCGTCATCTCCGGATTCATTCAAACGCCATCTGGAACACAAGAAAACTTTGGATGCAGCGAATGCCGCCTTGCGTGTCGCAGCGAAAGCAAAAGACGAAGTTCGGCGTAGGGAGTTGGAGGCAGAACTGGCGAGACTGAAAGCCAACGCCCCGCCGCCTCTTTCGAACTTTCACGGCGTGGCCGACACGGGAGCCACGGATATGAACCTGGCCCTCCGCGGCGATCTGCGGAAGCCCGGGCCGGTCGTTCCCCGTCGCTTCCTGTTCGCCCTGGCTGGTCCAGACCGGACCGCGTGGACGAAAGGCAGCGGGCGGTTGCAGCTTGCTGAAGCGATTGCCAGTTCGACTAACCCCCTCACGTCCCGTGTGATAGTCAACCGGATTTGGCAACATCACTTCGGAACGGCGCTGGTCCGAACGTCGGACAATTTTGGGTTGCTCGGCGAAAGCCCCAGTCATCCCGAACTCCTCGACTGGCTGGCCGGTCGCTTCATCGCCGACGGATGGTCGCTAAAAAAATTGCATCGGGTGATCATGCTGTCCGATACCTACCAGATGAGCAGTCGCTTTGACGCTGAAAGTTTCCGGCGAGACGGCGACAACCGCTATCTGTGGCGAATGTCGCCGCGTCGGCTGGAAGTGGAGGCGTGGCGCGACAGCCTCCTCGCTGTCACGGGCGAACTGGATCGAACGGTTGGCGGAGAGCCTGTCAAAGACATCCTGACAAGCTCGCGGCGCACCCTGTACGCCGCCATCAGCCGCAACGGGGACAAGCTGCCGTCCGACGAGTTCATGAGGCTCTTCGATTTCCCGTCGGCCCGAGGCGTTGCCACGAAGCGGTCGGTGACCACCGTGCCACAGCAGTCCTTGTTCTTACTCAACAGCCCGTTCATGGTAGCTCGAGGCAAGGCGTTCGCCACCCGGCTGACTCGCGAAGCACGCACAACCGACGCACGCATTGACCGTGCCTACGCCCTGCTGTACGGCCGGCAGCCGACAGCGGAAGAACGCCAGTTGGCCCAGACATTCCTGGGCGCCGGCGACGAAGCATGGCCTCGCTACGCACAGGCGCTCCTGAGTTCCTTCGAATTGTTTCAAGTACGCTGAAAGGAAACGATCCCATGTCATTCCGCGCACACGAATCCACGGTCCATGCGGCCTTTGCTACTCCGTCGAGGCGCCAATTCCTGAAGCAACTGGGGGCGGGCTTCGGCAGCCTTGGCTTGACGGCGGCCCTCGCCGATGCGCGTCTGCTGACCGCAGGCGAAATTCCGGCTTCGGTCTCACACCTGGCGCCCAGGACGCCGCACTTCGCTCCCAAGGCGAAGCGAATCATCCAGTTATTCATGCCCGGCGGCCCGTCCCAGGTGGACACCTTCGATTATAAGCCGGCCCTGGCGCGAAACGCCGGGCAACGCCCCGCTCTCGTTGATCGCAGGTCTTTGCGCAACACGAGGAACGGTTTGATGCCGTCGCCGTTCGGATTCAAGCAATATGGCCAATGCGGCAAATGGGTCAGTGATATCTTTCCACATGTGGCTGGCTGCGTGGATGACATCTGCTTCATTCACTCCATGCACACCGACGTCCCGGAACACGCCAGCGCCATCTTGATGATGAACCTGGGCCATCTGCAGCCGATCCGACCGAGCATGGGAGCGTGGCTGGTGTACGGACTGGGATCGGAGAATCGCAACCTTCCTGGCTTTATCGCCATGTCGCCGCGAGCCCAGCCTCGTTCTACCATCGCAAACTGGGGCAACGCTTTCTTGCCCGGGGCGTACGCGGGCACCTATGTGAACATTGCCCAAATGAGGCCCGACGCGGCACTTTCCCATCTTCGAAATCCCAGCCTTGGAACCGACGCCCAGCGTCAGCAGGCAGAACTGATCGCTCGCCTCAACGGCGTTCATCTGCAACGGTCGGAGCAAGACGCGCAACTTGAGGCGAGCATCGAGTCCATGGAAATGGCGTTTCGCATGCAGGCCGCCGTTCCGGAAGTGTTCGACACCGCGGGCGAGACGAGAGAGACGCTGGATTTGTACGGTCCCAGCGAGTTCGCCAAGGGCTGTCTATTGGCGCGGCGCATGGTCGAGCGCGGTGTTCGCGTCGTGCAACTGTCCCACTCGATCGATGGCTATGACATTGCCTGGGACACTGGGCACGAGAACATCGTCAACGGGCATGCCGTCCTGGCCCGGGCGTGCGACCGGGGCATCGCTGCTTTGCTCACCGATCTCAAGCGTCGCGGTCTGCTCGATGAGACACTCGTTCTATGGGGCGGGGAATTCGGACGTGCGCCGACCTCCGAGGGAGCCAGGGGCCGCGACCACGATCACTATGGCTTCACGGTCTGGATGGCCGGCGGCGGCGTGAAACCGGGAATCAGCCACGGAGCGACGGACGAGTTCGGCCTGTCCGCTGTTGAAAACCGAGTCCATGTCCACGACCTCCACGCCACCATCTTGCACCTGATGGGCCTCGACCACGAAAGGCTGACCTACCGTTATAGTGGCCGTGATTACCGGCTGACCGATGTTCACGGGCGGGTCGTGCGTGAGGTTATTGCGTAGATTGATGCAACCCTTTCTCGCCGCTCGCGGCATGGCGCTCGCGCGGCGCCGCATGCGGTGGCCGACAAGGAATCTGCCATGCGACGCCTCCTCTCTTCGATTCCCCACAAGACTTGGCTCATGGCCGCGATTGTCGCACTCGTAGCGGCTGGCTGGCTTGCCTACGTACGACTTGGCGCCACACGAACGCTGGCGGCCGAGCCCGCTCCGCCTGCGCCGCTTGTTGCAATTTCGTCGAAGTCGGAATACGCGATCCATGACGGCAAGATCGTCGAGACATCCGATCAAGTCGGATCCGGCCCCGGCAAAGTGGATTCGCTCGATATCGCCAAAGCCTACGAACGTGCGAACGGCCTCTTGGCTCAGACCAACGGCAAGACATTCAAGATGACCATTACGCCCCACTGGTTCGACGAGGGCAGGCGTTTCTGGTATCGCAATGACCTGCACGGTGGCGCCAGGGAGTTCGTGCTCGTCGATGCCGAGAAGGCGAAACGCGAGCCCGCATTCGATCACGCCCGGCTCGCGGCCGCGCTAGCGAAAGCGTCTGGCGCGAAGGTCGTCGCCGACCGGCTGCCGTTTGACGCGATCGAGTTCGCCGATGAGATCAAGAGTGTCCGCTTCAAAGTTGGCGGCGTCACCTGGCAGTGCGATCTCGCTTCTTATGAATGCACGCGCAGCAAGAAAGGGCTTCAAAAGGAAGAGTCTTCCTCCCAAATCGGCAACGCTCCCGAAAGTGCTGCACTGGATGAAACCTCGCCCTGGGCTGCCGAGGAAGACGACGCCCCACCCGAGGTTCTGCAGAAAAAAAAGAAGGGCGGCTTCACTCAGCCGCAACCCAGGCAAGAAGCTCGCTCGCCCGACAGCAAGTGGACGGCCTTCATCCAGAATGACAATGTCTTCCTGCGCGACAAAGACGGGAAGGAGGCTCAACTCACCACGGTAGGCACTGTCGGCAATCCCTTCGCTTCCTTGATCTGGGCCCCGGACTCCCGGGCGTTGGTCATGATCCGCACCGAACCGGGCGACAACAAAGAAGTCTACATGATCGAAACCAGCCCCAAGGACCAGCTCGCCGCCAAGCTGCACCGCCGGCCCTATCCGCGCCCGGGCGACAAGTTCAACCTTCACGAGATTCATGTGCTCGACATGGAGACCAAGAAACCGGTCAAGGCCGACGTCGAGCGTATCGACTACGGCGGCTTGGCCCGTCTGCGCTGGAGCAAGGACGCCAGGCATTTCACCTTCGAGAAGATCGACCGCGGCCACCAACGCTTCCGTGTTGTCGAAGTAGATACACGCACCGGCAAGACGCGCAACATCATCGACGAGAAAGCCGAGACGTTCATCTGGACGGCGCATTCTCCCAGGTTCGACGAGATTCCGGGAATCTGGGTCCACTATCTCGACGCCACGGACGAGATTCTCTTCGCCTCGGAGCGCGATGGCTGGAAGCACCTGTACCTGATCGACGCCGTGACCGGAAAGATCAAGAACCAGATCACCAAGGGTGAATGGGCCGTTCGCGGCATCGATCGCGTTGATGCCAAGGCCCGGCAAATCTGGTTCCGCGGCAACGGCAAGAACCCGAACCAGGATCCGTACTTCGTCCACTACTACCGCGTCAACTTCGACGGCGCCGGCCTGGTCGCCCTCACCGAGGGCAACGGCGATCACTACCAAGGCAAGGAAGGCCTGGCGTTCTCGCCCGACAAGAAGTACTTCATCGACACCTATTCGCGCGTCGACATGCCGCCGGTGCACGAACTGCGCCGCGTCGACGACGGCACGTTGGTGTGCAAGCTGGAGCAGGCGGACATCTCCGCTCTGGAGGCGACCGGCTGGCGCGCTCCCGAAGTCTTCGTCGCCAAGGGACGCGACGGCAAGACCGACATCTGGGGCATCGTCTGTCGGCCGCAGAATTTTGACGCCAACAAGAAGTATCCGGTCATCGAGTACATCTACGCCGGCCCACACGGCTCGTTCACGCCGAAGTCGTTCGCAGCCTATCGCAACATGATGGCCCTAGCCGAGCTGGGCTTCATTGTCGTGCAGTGCGACGGCATGGGGACGGCCCACCGGTCGCGCGCATTCCATGACGTGTGCTGGAAGAACATCGCCGACGCCGGCTTCCCGGATCGCATCTTGTGGATCAAGTCGCTGG
>Ga0194132_10002434_pt1 | contig 34930 bp, 33 predicted proteins | sample TA2KigOf80mmetaG_FD_148612 | JGI IMG/M metagenome (GOLD analysis project Ga0194132, IMG submission 148612) | Freshwater microbial communities from Lake Tanganyika, Tanzania - TA2015054 Kigoma Offshore 80m | ecosystem: Environmental > Aquatic > Freshwater > Lake | place: Tanzania: Lake... | reverse complement strand
TGGTAACGGCGCCGGCGGCGGTGTAGCTGAACATCTCGATGAAGGTCATCGTGGCGCCGCCGGAGTCGCCGGCTTCGACCTTGATGACGCGGCCGAGGCCGTCCGAGGTTGTCTTGGTCCAGCGGCCATTCGTTGTGGCGGTGGAGGTGGGCGGGGAGTTGGTGTAGGTGAAGTTGGTGACGGCGCCGTGCGGGGAGGTGGTGGAGGTGGGGCGGTTCCAGTCGTCGTACGTAAAGGTGGAGGTAGCGTTGTTGGGCTTGGTGTCCTGGGTGAGGCGGAGGAACTGGTCCCAGGTGAGATTCTCGCGCAGGGCGGTGTTGGAGTTGGGGGTGATGGCGGCGGGGACGTGGACGGTGTTGTCGGGGGTGACTTCGACTTGCGAAGTTCCGCAGCAGAGGCGCCCGCCGCCGCCATTGAAATATACTTGGAGTGTCCTTGTTTGGCGCGCGGATTGTTAACTTCGGAGAGCATTGCCCATGACCATTCAGATCCCGGAAGAATTGGCGCGGGGGCTGGAACGGCTTGCTGCGGCCCAATCTAAGAGTGTGGAGGAATTAGCTGTCGAGCGTTTGAGTTCGCTTCTGGACACAGCAAGTTCGCCGCGGGCGTTATTGGCCGCGTTGCGGGCCGTGCCGCATCCTAGCCCAGCGGCGGTTGACGATTTGGAAGCTGCGATTGCGGCAGCGAGACTTCCCGTGGGTGAACAAGGGGTCTTCGACAAGTGGCGGGAGTGACCTACCTGTTGGACACCAACGCAATCAGTGATTTGATGAGAGCTTCCCCGCGGATGGAGGCATGGATGGCTGGCCTCGACGAAGGCGATCGCGTAGTCACGTGCACGATCGTTCGGGGTGAGATTCTATTCGGGATTGGAAAACTGCCGGAAGGTAAGAGGCGGACGGAATTGGAACAGACCGGGGAGCGGTTTCTGGATGTTCTTTTCTGCGAAGCCGTCCCGGAGCGCGCCGCTGATTTCTACGCCGGATTGAAGTTGGCGAGGGAACGGCGCGGGTTATCGCTGGATGAGAATGATCTCTGGGTGGCGGCAACGGCCCTGGCTTTGCAGGCGACGTTGGTGAGCCGGGATACTGACTTCGCTGGCATAGATGGGTTGCAGTTGGTCGCGATTGCGTAGCGGGAGCGAAAGCGGGACGGAGCGCTCCGTCCCCATGTGATTTTGCCGCAGGAATTGGTGCGACGTACGCATTACGGCGGGTGTGACCTGCCCCCATTGTATGTACCAAATCCAATGAGAGTCGCTGGGGTTGAAAACCATCCAACCAGCCGGAGCGCAGGCGGCCGCAGGCCGCCGAGCACCGGCCAAAAACCATACCACCACCGGACGACGAGCCCGCAGGGCGAGGGAGTCCGGCATTTCCGTCCGCTTGCTGAATCGTTCCTCATCCGGCTCTGCTCCCGTTCCCCAATTCCCTCGCGTATTCATCCGGCGTCTTGTATCCCAAGGAACTATGCGGCCGCTGCCCGTTGTATTCGATTCGCCACGCCTCAATCTTCCGCCGGGCGTCGGCCAAGCTGATAAACCAGTTTGCGTTCAAGCACTCCTCCCGGAATCGCCCATTGAAACTCTCCACATAGGCGTTCTGTACCGGCTTCCCCTTTTCTATGAATTGCAGCCGTACACCCGTTTCCTGGCTCCATGCCGCCAGCGCGCGGCTGATAAATTCCGGCCCGTTGTCGACCACAATCTCCTTGGCTAGCTCCCGCTCCTGCCCAATCCGGTTTAACACACGCGCCACTCGCTCCCCACTCAGGCTCGTATCGACTTCGATCACCGGGCATTCCCTCGTGCATTCATCCACTACTGTCAGGCATCGGATCACCCGCCCTCCGGCTAGGCTATCCTGCACGAAGTCCATCGACCAGCGTTGATTGGTCCGCCGCACCGCTTCCAATACTAGCTGTCCCTCCCGCCGGATCTTCTTCCTCCTTCTTCGGCGCACGGTTAGCCCGTTTTCCTGGTACAGCCGGTATACCCGCTTGTGGTTTGCTCGCCAGCCCTGTCTCCGAAGCAGCGCGGTCAGCCGTCGGTAGCCGAAACTGTACCACCGCCATGCCAGTTCCTTCAGTTGCTTGCTCAGCTCTTCGTTTTCCGCGGCCTCCCGTTGCTGGTATCGTATCGTCGACCGGGCGGCTTCGATCAGCCCGCAGGCCTGGCGCTGGCTCATCCCATATCGCTCCTGCAGATGCTCCACCGCCTTCCTCTGGCTTGCGGGCTTTACCAGTTTTTTGACACCACGTCCTTCAGCGCACGGTTGTCTAAGGTTAGATCGGCCACCACATGTTTCAGCCGCCGGTTTTCTTCCTCTAGCTGCTTCAACCGCTTGGCCTCCCCGACATCCATCCCGCCGTACTTGCTCTTCCACCGGTACAACGTCGCCTCGCTGATGCTCTGTTGCCGGCATATCTCTGCTGTCGATAATCCGGCCTCGGCCTGCTTCAGAATCTTGATGATCTGCTCCTCGCTGTGCCTGGTTCCACGCATTCCTCTTCTCCTTCCTTTTGCCCGCTTCTCTCATATTACGTGGTACAGATTTTGGGGGCTGGGTCAGGCCCTCCGCCAGCAGCAGCAAATAGTACCGGGCGTGCTTGACCAGCCTGCCGCCGGTCTTCACCAACCTTTGTTGCAGACTCGTCAACGACCAGCCTCCGATCTTCCTGGGTAGCACCAACCGCCTCCAGAGGTTTCCCAAGTTGTAGGCGATCAGGCTCAGCCATAGACGCACCTCGTTGGAGCGGAAGCGGTGGCAGGACAATCGGGTCATTTTGACGGCCTGCTTGCCTTCCTTGATCCACTGCTCCGCCGTCCCCCGCTTGTTGTAGAACCGCACTACCGCCCGGCTATCGGTCTCCAGGTTGGTCACGATGAAGCCCACCCGCGGAAACAACTCCCCGCAATGGAACTCCACCTTGGCCACCACCCGCCGCGCCGTTTTCCAACTGGCTGCCTGGGTAAGAAGGCGCCGGACGGCCTAAGCGCGCATGAGCCGGAAAATGCGGAAGGGGAGGGTGACGATCATCCAAACCAGATCCAGCACGGCTCCGACGGCGAAGCCGAGGATCTTGAACGGCAGCAGGATCAGCCAGACCAGCGGATAGATAAACAGGGCCAGGATGGCGAGCGGCCAGCAGATCACCAGCAGGATACACCAGAGCAGAAACGCAATCATCTTTGGGCCTCCACTTTGTAGATACGCAAAGTGGGGGTGGAAGTTCCTGGATTCATGCGCGGCTCCAGGTGGAGACAGGATCAATGGCGACTTGGCGAGCCCTGTAGCGATTTTCCATATAGACGAGGTGAGCCATCACCTCGAAAAGCGCGAACCTTTGCTGGAACGAGGAAAGCCGGTTCCCCCAGAGAAAGCCGGCGATCTGAAAGGGCGAGCGGGGTCCGTTGTGGAGAGCTTCGAGGATACGGCCGCAGCGCGCATCATGGTGGGCGGCGGTTTCGCGCACGCGGCTGAGGAGGCCGGGGAAGGGATCGCCGTGGGAAGGGAGCACGGAGTCGACGGGAAGGTTCTCCACGCGCCGCAAGGAGTTGAGGTAATCGGCGAGCGGGTCGGCTCCAGGCATCCAGGCGATGTTGGGAGTGATGGTAGGCAGCACGTGATCGCCGCTGATGAGCAGTCTTCTATCCGAAGCAAGCAGGCACAGGTGGCCGGGTGAGTGGCCGGGCGTCCAGACGGTTTCCAGTGGCCCGATGGCGGTGTAGAGCAGTTCGCCGCCTTCGAGGGTTTCGGCATGGCCGAGTTTCTGAAACGAGCGGCGCACGCCGGTGAAGGCATGGGTAATGGCGTCGACTTGATCGGCCGGAACGCCCCAGGCGCGCAGCTGGTGATCGAGGCTGTGCGGGTTTTCTACGAGATGGGCGATGGTGTCGAGGTGGGCCAACTCGACGCGGTGGATCAGAACACGCGCGCGGCTGAGCTCGAGCACCCTGGGCGCAAGGCCGACGTGATCGGGGTGGCCATGAGTGATGAAGAGTACGCGAATCTGGTTCCAGGCAATACCGAGCCGGCGCAGGGATGCCTCGAGGACATGGAAGCAGTCTTCGGAGTGGATGCCGCAATCGATGAGCAGATAGCCGTCGTCGAGACGCACCAGGTGGACGTTGACGTGGTTCAGCTCGAAGCTGAAGGGGAGCCTGATCCGCCAGAGGCCCGGGCAGATCTCCGCTACGCTGTCCTGCACGAAATGGCCTCGTCAGCGTGATAGGAGCTGCGCACCAGCGGTCCGGCTTCGACGTGGGAGAAGCCAAGTTGCGCGCCGAGTTTGCGGTAGAAGTCGAATTCCGGTGGCGGGATGTAGCGGACAATGGGCAGGTGTTTGGGCGAAGGGCGGAGGTACTGGCCGAGGGTGATGATATCGACATTGCTGTCCCGCAGATCGCGGAGAACCTGCTCTACTTCGTCCGGCGTTTCTCCGAGGCCGAGCATGAGACCGCTTTTCGTGGGCGTAGAGGGCCGCAGCTGTTTGGCGAAGGCGAGCATGTCGAGGGAGCGCTCATAGCGCGCGCCGAGGCGGACCTGGCGGTAGAGCCGGGGGACGGTTTCGGTATTGTGATTGAGCACATCGGGCGCGGCATCCATGACGATGCGCATGGCGTCGTGCGAGCCCTGAAAGTCGGGTACGAGTACTTCCACCTTGCAGGCGGGGATGCGTTGGCGGATGGCGCCGATGGTGAGGGCGAACAGTTCGGCGCCGCCGTCGGAACGGTCATCGCGGTTGACGCTGGTGATGACGGCATGGCGCAGGCCCATGGCGGCGACGGCTTGGGCGACGCGGCGCGGCTCGTCGAAATCGACTTCGAGCGGAGCGCCCTTCTGCACGGCGCAGAAGCCGCAGCGGCGGGTGCAGACGTTGCCGAGGATCATGAAGGTGGCGGTGCGGCGGTTCCAGCAATCGCCGACGTTGGGGCAGGCGGCGCTCTCGCACACGGTATGGAGGCCGAGCCTGGTGATCAGGTCTTTCAGTTCGCGGTAGTTTTCGCCGGCGGGGGCGGGGGCGCGCAGCCACGCGGGCCTGGGGCCGCGCGGGACACCGGCCGCGTGGGATTCCATCGTAACCATCACGAAGTTTCATTTTAGCGCGGCGATTCGGTTTTCCAGGATGATGGCGTCCGGATCGGTGCGGCTGAGCTTGAGCTCGTAGGCGGCGGAGAACTCCCACGCGCGGCGCGGAATAAGACCGATGAGTTCGCTTTCGACGATCTGCATTCCTTCTTTTTCGGCTGCGCTGTTGACGGCGTGAAAAGCCGCGTGCATGGGCGTGACCTCGAAGTTGGTGAGATTCATCGAGACCTGTAGGAGGCCGCGGGAGGCCAGCGGCAGTCCGAGCGCTTTCACGCATGGCAGACCGCCGGAGGATTCCCGCACGCGGGCGGCGATGCGGCGCGCGGCGGCGAGACTGCCGCCGGTGAGGTTGACGTTGTAGGCGATGAGGAAATTCCGTGCTCCGATGGCGACGGCTCCGGCGGTGGGATGGAGAGCATCGCCGATATCCGGCTTGCCGGGCGGATGGCGGCGGATGGCGGCGAGGTTGGTCCGTTCGGGGAGCCGGGCGGCGGCCTCGTAGAGGAAAGCGGGTACGCGGTGAAGGTCCCAGATCCGCTCCGCGGCGCGGACGGCGAGTCCGGCGCACTCTGTCAGGCTGATGCCGCGGATGGGTACAAAGGGGAGGACATCCAGAGCGCCGATGCGTGGGTGGACGCCTTTGTGGCGGCGCAGGTCTATGAGGTCGGCGGCCTTGCCGGCGGCGGCCACAGCGGCTTCCAGGATGGCATCGGGGGAGCCGGCAAAGGTGATGACGGAACGGTGATGGTCCGGGTCAAGAGAGTGATCCAACACGCACGCGCCGGCGGCGCGGATGGAATCGAGCAACGCCTCGACGGTGGCCGGATTACGGCCTTCGCTGAAATTAGGGACACATTCGAGGAGAGCGGCCACGTTACCTAGACGGTCTCCAGGCGCGGCCAGACGCGCTCGCCCCGCCGTAGAACCATGGCCACGGGATTCATGCCGAAGTGGAAGGGAATCTCGCGATAGTCAGGGACGTTCATGAGCAGCAGATCGGCGTCTTTGCCGCATTCAATGCTTCCGCATCGGTGGTGAATGCCGAGCACATGGGCTGGCTGAATCGTGCAGGCGGTGAGGGCTTCGGCGGGCGTCATCCTCATTTGCGCGCAGGCGATGGACATGATCATCGGGATGCTGACGGTGGGGCTCCTGCCGGAATCATAGCCGGTGGCGAGCGCGACGGCAACACCTCCGTCAATCAACCGGCGGGCCGGGGCATGATCGAGGCCAAGATGAAAACTTTCCCCCGGAGTGAGGGTCGCCAGCAAGGAACTTCCCGAAAGAGCCTGGATCACGGCGGTGTCCGCGTTCCGCAGACGTTCGATGCTGACCGCGCCGGATTCGAGAGCAAGCCCGAGGGCTTCCGCTGCGGAATCGGCGCCGGCGACGACACGGGTGCGGAACCCGAGGCCGGCCGCTTCGCGCAGGAAGGGGAGGCAGAGTTCGGCGGGGAAAGCGGTGGGTCCGCAGTGCGCGTCGGTGATCTTGGCAAGGCGTCTCTTCTTGACCAGGGGAAGCATATTCTCCATGGCCCAGCGGAGGTAAGCATCGGAACGGCCTTCGTATTCCGGTGGTGCGAAATTGGCGCCGAAGTAGGAGGCGATGACGGCCAGGGGATGTTCATGGAGATCCTTGAGGATTCGCAGGGAACGCAATTCGGTGGCTTCGTCGAGGCCATAGCCTGTGAGGGAGCAAACGGTGGTTGTGCCATGGCGGATGGAATTCCGCAGATGGCGCTTGGTTTCCAACTCCAGCCGCTGTGCAGAGAAGCCGCGGACAGTCTTGAGCGCAGCCCTGTCGTCAGGGAGGGAACTGTCTCCTCCGTAGGTGTTCAGTCGGGGCGAGCCTGACATCGCTTGGGTGTTGCAGTCGATGAAGCCGGGAACGACGACTTTTCCGGTGGCGTCGATGACCTGAGCCTTGCGCGCGGAAGTCAGCCGTTCCACTCGGCGCGTCGGGCCGACGTCGGTGATGACGCCGTCCTGGATCAGCAGCGCACCGTCGGGGATGATGTTTGGCTCGTTCATGGCGGAACCGCGGCGCGGAACGCCAGGCCCGGACATTGTGACAAGCTGCCGGGCGCCACGAACCAGAGTCACTGTGCTCATTCTTCCGGCAAGGCAGGAATCTGGTCAGAAGTTCATGCTAGGAAGAAGACGAAGCGGGACAACGTTCCATAGCATCATTCATTATATGAAGCCGAGAGGCGGGACTAAACGGCAGCTGAAGACGCTGGAGCGGATTTTGTCGAAAGCAGGGCTTGGTTCTCGCACGGAAGCGCGGCAATGGATCGGCGCCGGGCGGGTGAAAGTGAACGGGAAACTGATCCAGACTCCGGATCACTGGGTGGATCCGGAGCGCGACCGAGTGACGCTGGACGGCAAGAGAGTTCGCGAGGAGGCGCGGGTTTATCTGCTGCTGTACAAGCCCAAGGGCTACATCACGACGTACAAGGATCCGGAGGGGCGGCCGACAGTCTACGATCTGCTGAAGGGGGTGAAGCAGTTCGTGTCGCCGGTGGGGCGGCTGGATCTGGACACCAGCGGTCTGCTGCTGCTGACCAACGATACGCAGCTAGCCGAGCAGCTGACGAATCCGGATTACCATGTGCCGAAGAAATACCTGGTGAAGGCGGCGGGCCTGCTGAGCGAGGAGCAGCTGAGTCAGCTGCGGACAGGCGTGGAACTGGACGATGGGCCGACAAGGCCGGCGCGGGTGGAGAGGGTACGCGACGGGGTGAAGGATACGTTCCTGGAACTGACGATCAGTGAGGGCCGCAACCGGCAAGTAAGGCGGATGCTGGAGGCCGTGGGGAGCCGTGTACGGAAGCTGGTGAGGATCGAGATGGGAAAGCTACGAATCGGAGAGCTGCAGATCGGCACTTGGCGGTATTTGAGCGGGCAGGAAGTGGCGGAGCTGTGCGCTCCCGCTAACTACACTTCATTGTTCAGATATGCTCCTCTAGAGCTACACTATCGTGAGGGCAATTCATGCGTACAATCAGCCGCCGTAATCTGCTGCAGATCCTGAGCGGCGCGCTTCCCTCGCTGGCGCAGGGGAGGAAGCCGAACTTTCTTTTTCTATTCACAGACGATCAGCGCTTCAATACCCTGCATGCGCTGGGGAACAAGGAGGTGCAGACGCCGAACATGGACAATCTTGTGCGTCACGGCCTGCACTTCAGCCACGCGGCGATCATGGGCGGCACGGTGGGCGCCATCTGCCAGCCCAGCCGGGCGATGCTGATGACCGGGCGGACGCTGTTTCAGGTCCATGACCACACGATGGCCGCCAACCCACCGGCGGGAGAGAGCCGCAAATACTACCCTACGTTTCCGGAACTGCTGCGCAGGAACGGGTATGAGACGTTCGGGACGGGGAAGTGGCACAACGGCACGTCGATGTTCGCGCGGAGTTTCAGCGCGGGGGAGAACATCTTCTTCGGAGGGATGAGCGACCACTTGCAGGTGCCGGTGCACGATTTCGATCCGGCGGGCAGGTATCCGCGCGCGGCGCAAAGGGTGGCGAAGACGTTTTCGAGCCAGCTGTTCAGCGATTCGGCGATCCGGTATTTGAAGCAGCGGAACCGGGATAAGCCGTTCCTGGCCTATGTAGCGTACACATCGCCGCATGACCCGCGAATGGCGCCGGCCCGGTTTGCGCGGATGTACTCAACGCGAGACATCCAGGTGCCGGAGAATTTCCTGCCGCGGCATCCGTTCGATAACGGCGACCTGAAGCTGCGGGATGAGGTGTTGGCGCCGTTTCCACGAACGCCGGAGGTGATCAAGGAGCACATCGCGGGCTACTACGCGATGATCACGGAGGTGGATTACCAGATCGGGCGCGTGCTGGCGGCGCTGGTGCAAAGCGGGGAAGCGGATAACACCTATGTCATTTTCACGGCCGATAACGGGCTGGCGGTGGGCCAGCACGGCTTGCTCGGCAAGCAGAACCTGTATGACCACAGTATGCGTGTGCCCCTGGTGATTGCCGGGCCAGGGGTCAAGAAGGGACAGCACACGGACGGACTCTGTTACCTGATGGACGTATGCCCCACGGTGCTGGAGTTGGCGGGAGTGGAGCCGCCGGAAGGGATCGCCGGGCGGAGCCTGCGGCCGATGATGAAGGACCCAGAGGCGAGCATCCGTGAGGAAGTGGTGATGGCCTACCGGCATTATCAGCGCGGGATCCGGACACGGAAGTGGAAGCTGATCCTGTACAACGTGGGAGGCGAGAAGCATACGCAGTTGTTCGATATGGAGTGCGATCCGCTGGAAAGGCAGGATCTATCGGGGGAGGCGGCGCACGCGGCCCGGATCACGGAGTTGCGGGCGCTGCTGGCCCAGAGGCTGAAAGAGTACGGCGACCGTACGGATCTGGACGCGGCGGTATGGCCCGCGTTCCGGGACTGAGCGGCGCCGATGCAGACGTTAGCGGGCATTCATCCGGTACGGGAGGCGCTGCGCGCAGGTAAACCGCTGGACAGGGTTCACATCGTGCGCGGTTCCGCCAATGCGCGGCTACAACAAATCGTGGATCTGTGCCGGGCTCAGGATATCCCGGTGCGGTTTGAAGACCGTGCATCTTTAGACCGGCTGGGGCGCGGGGCATCGCATCAAGGTGTGGTGGCATTGCAGGCGGAACAGCGCTATCGGGCGCTGGAGGAGATTCTGCCGGAGGCGCGCATGATCGTGGTGCTGGACGGCGTGGAAGATCCGCACAACCTGGGCGCGGTGATCCGCACGGCGCATGCGGCGGGCGCCTCGGCGGTGTTGATTCCGGAGCGGAGGGCGTCGGGGATCACGCCGGTGGCGGCGAAGGCGGCGGCGGGGGCGCTGGCTCATCTGCCGGTGGTACGGGAGACGAATCTGAACCGCGCGATTGAAAGACTGAAAGAGGCGGGATTCTGGATTTACGGACTGGATGAGCGCGGCAAACAGACGCACGATCAGGTGGATTATGCGCCAAGGGCGGCGCTGGTGTTGGGAGCGGAAGGCAAGGGGTTGCATGGGCAGGTGCGAAAGCATTGCGACGTGCTGGTGCGGATTCCGATGGCGGGAGAGATCGCATCGCTGAACGTATCGGTGGCTGCCGGAATCGCGCTGTTTGAATGGAAACGGCGCTATCATCAACATTAATGCGCCTACTGCGGCCGTTACTTGTTCTGGGCTTGATTTTCGCGTTCGTGGCGGAGGCGCGCCAGCCTGTTCGCGTGCGGCGGGCGATGGTGGTGGCACAGGAGCCGCTGGCGGCCGATGTTGGCGTGGAGGTTTTGAAGAAGGGCGGGAACGCGGTGGACGCGGCGGTGGCGGTGGCGTTTGCACTGGCGGTGACGCTGCCGTCGGCGGGGAACCTGGGTGGCGGAGGGTTCCTACTGGCGCGGATGGCGGGCGGGGAAACGACGTTTCTTGATTTTCGGGAGCGCGCGCCGCTGGGCGCAACGCGCGAAATGTATCTGGATGCGGAGGGCAAGCCGACGCGGGACAGCGTGACGGGATGGCGGGCGGCGGGAGTACCGGGCACGGTGCGCGGGTTGGAGGTGGCGCACAGCAAGTACGGGCGGATGTCTTGGAGGCACTTGGTGGCGCCCGCCGTGAAGCTTGCCCAGGACGGGTTTGAAGTGAGCTATGCGCTGGCCGAGTCGTTGCGGAGGGCTCAGAAAGACCTGGAGCCGTTTGCCGAATCGAAGAGGATTTTCCTGAAGGGCGGAGCCTTCCACGAAGCGGGCGGCCGTCTGGCGCAGCCGGAACTGGCCAGAACGCTGGCGCGGATTGCGCGGCATGGGGCGAAGGATTTCTACGAAGGGGAGACAGCGAAGATTCTGGCGGAAGAAAGCAAGGCCGGCGGGGGTTTGATTACGCTCGAGGATTTGAACCGGTACGAAGCGACGGTGCGGGAGCCGTTGAAGGGCTCCTATAAGGGATTCTCAATACTCACAGCGCCACCGCCGAGCGCGGGCGGCATCGGGCTGTTGCAGATGATGGGTGTGCTGGAGGGATCCGGCTACGAGAAAGCGGGACCGGGAGCGGCAGAGACAATTCATTTCGTCGCCGAGGCAATGCGGCGGTATTATGCGGATCGCAGCCGTCATCTGGGCGATCCGGAGTTCCACCGGGTGCCGTGGAAGGGGCTGCTGAACCCCCGCTACATCGCGGCGCAGCGAGCCTCGATCAACAGGAACCGTGCGTCCGTAAGTAGCGAGGTGGAGCCAGGAGACGTGTCCGGTTACGAGAGCACGGAGACGACGCATTTTTCGATTGTCGATGCCGGGGGCAACGCGGTGGCGCTGACCTACACCATCAATGAGAGCTACGGGAACGGCGTGACCGTCCCGCGGCTGGGCTTTCTGCTGAACAACGAAATGGACGATTTCGCGGCAAAGCCGGGTTCGCCGAACCTGTTCGGGCTGGTGCAAGGGGAGGCGAACGCGATTGCGCCGGGCAAGCGTCCGGTGTCGTCGATGACACCGGCGATTCTGCTGCGCGGCGGGAAACTGTACATGGTGATCGGCGCGCCGGGCGGTTCGCGAATCGTCAATGGCGTGATGCAAGCGATTCTGAACGTAGTGGACTTCGGGATGAACTTGCAGGATGCGGTGGATGCGCCGCGATTCCATCATCAGTGGATGCCGGATCAGATCAGCCTGGAGAAGGGCTTTTCGCCGGACACGGTGGAGCTGTTGAAGAGCAAGGGTCACAAGATTGCGCCGATTGAAGGTGTGGCGCGCGTGGAGGCGATTCTGATCGAAGGAGGCTGGCTGCAAGGCGCCACAGACGGGCGCGGCAGCGGGAAGGCGGCTGGGTACTGAGGGAATGCAGAGGGCGCTATCGACACACTTGTTCGTGAATCACCGGCTGACAACGGTGTGGCTGGACCGTATTGGGGAGGCCGGGATTGAAATGGTGGAGATCTTCTGCGCGCGGCAGAACCTGGATTACCGGAACGCGGCGCAGGTGAATGAGCTGAAGCACTGGTTCGCGGATTCGCCGATGAAGCTGCATTCCCTCCACGCGCCGATGTACAACGACGACTGCTGGGGGCGGACGGGGCCAGGGGCGGTGGTGAACATCGTGGACCCCGACAAGATGCGGCGGAAGGCGAGCGTGGATGAGGTGAAGCGCGCGCTGGAGATCGCCGAAACGATTCCGTTCCGTTACCTGATACAGCACCTGGGCGTGGGCGGCGAGGAATACGACGACCGGAAGATCGACGCGGCGTTTTCCTCCATGGAGGAGCTGAACGTGTTTGCGCGGCACCGTGGCGTGGAGGTGCTGCTGGAAAACATTCCGAACCAACTGTCGAGCGCCGAGCGGCTGCTGTTGTTTCTGGAGCAGACGCACCTGGACAACTATTTCTGCTTCGACATCGGGCATGCACACATGAAGGAAGGCGTGGCGGCGGCGTTCGGGCTGATGAAGGACCGCATCCGCTCGACACATATTCACGACAACAATGGGACCGACGATGCGCACCTGTTTCCGATGAACGCAAGCGGGGGGACCATTGACTGGAGGGCGGCGATGGAACTGCTGCGCACCGGGGATGGAAACTATCCGCTGCTACTCGAGTTGCGTGAGGTGCAGGAGATGGAATCGCCGCTGACCGAAGTCCGCGGAGTATTCGAGAAACTGGAGAACGTATAATTGTCCGCCACAGAATATCAACGGATCCGCATCGCCGAATGCGCGGCGCATGACGGCAAAAAAGTGGAGATCGCCGGGTGGCTGTACAATTTGCGGCGATCCGGTAAGATCTGTTTCCCGCAGGTGCGCGACGGATCGGGCGTGATCCAGTGCATCGCGTTGAAGAACACGCTCCCGGAGGAGCTTTTTGAGGGGCTGAAGCACTTGACGCAGGAGTCGTCGGTGATCGTGCGCGGGAAGCTGCGCGCCGAGGCGCGCGCGCCGGGCGGCTATGAGATGGAGATCGAAGACGCCACGATCGTGCAGAAGGTGCCGGAGGAACAGCCGTATCCGATCACTCCGAAGGATCACGGCATCGAGTTCCTGATGGATCACCGTCACCTGTGGCTGCGCAGCCGGCGGCAGCACGCGGTGCTGGGCATACGGCACGAAGTGATCCGCGCGGTGCGGGACTATTTCGACAACAACGGCTTCACGTTGGTGGATACGCCGATCTTTACGCCGGCGGCTTGCGAGGGCACGACGACGCTGTTCGAGGTGAACTACTTCGACGAGGAGAAGGTTTTTCTCACGCAGTCCGGGCAGCTGTATAACGAGGCGACGGCAGCGGCGTTCGGCAAGGTGTACACGTTCGGGCCGACGTTCCGGGCAGAGAAATCAAAGACCCGGCGGCACCTGACGGAATTCTGGATGGTGGAGCCGGAGATGGCCTACGCCACGCTGGAAGACGTGAAACGCGTAGCGGAGGAGCTGATCTGCTTTGTCACGGGAAGGGTGCTGGAAAGGCGGAAGGAAGAGCTGGCGGTGCTGGAGCGTGATGTGTCGAAGCTGCAGGCGATTCAGGCTCCGTTTCCTAGGATCAGCTACGACGAAGCGGTGGAGCGGCTGAAGAAGAAGGGGAGCGAAATTGAGTGGGGCGGCGACTTCGGCGGAACCGATGAGACGCTGCTGAGCGAGGATTTCGACCGGCCGGTGATTGTCGATCGTTTCCCGACGGCGATAAAGGCGTTCTACTTCCAGCCTGCGCCGGACCGGCCGGACGTGGTGCTGGGAGCGGACGTCATCGCGCCGGAAGGGTACGGCGAGATTGTGGGAGGCGGGCAGCGCATTCATGATCTGGATCTGTTGCTGAAAAGGTTGGAAGAGCACCAGCTGCCGCGCGAGGCGTTTGAATGGTACATCGACTTGCGGCGCTACGGCACGGTTCCGCACGCGGGCTTCGGGATGGGGATTGAGCGGTTCGTGACGTGGATGTGCGGGATCGACCACTTAAGAGAGACGATCGCGTTTCCGAGAATGCTGTACCGGACGCGGCCCTGAGCAGAATATGCGGCATTCCAGTATTTCCATCATCGGTGCGCCCCTGGACTTGGGGGCGGGACGGCGCGGCGTGGACATGGGGCCGTCGGCGATTCGCGTGGCGCGGCTGCAACCGCGGCTGGAGGCGCTTGGCTATCCGGTGGAGGATCTGGGCAACGTCGACGTGGAGCAGCCCGAAAGCCGGCCGATGGGGAATGAGCGCGCCCGGTATCTCACCGAGATCACGCGCACCTGCACGAGACTGTCCGGAATGGTGGAGAAGGCGATTGCCGCCGGAAGCATGCCGGTGGTGCTGGGAGGGGACCATTCGATCGCGGTGGGATCAGTTGCGGGGATTTCACGGCACCTGCGCCGGAAGAAACAGAAAATGGGTCTGCTGTGGCTGGATGCGCACGCCGACATGAACACGCCGGAATCGAGCAGCAGCGGCAACGTGCACGGGATGCCGCTGGCCTGCTGCGCGGGAATGGGACTGCACGAGCTGACACACATCAACGGCTACGCGCCGAAAGTGGACGCGCGCAATGTCGCTCTGGTTGGGATTCGCGAAGTGGATCAACTGGAACGGCCGCATGTCCGCAGTTCGGGGGTCCGGTTTTTCACGATGCGTGACATTGATGAGCGGGGGCTGCGGGCGGTGATGGGCGACGCGTTGCGGCTAGTCACTGACGGCACGGCCGGGTTCCATCTGTCGTTCGATATGGACGTGGTGGACCCGCATGAAGCGCCGGGCGTGGGGACTCCGGTGAAGGGCGGGCTGACGTACCGCGAAGCGCACCTGGCGATGGAGCTGATCGGGGACTTCGGGTCGCTGCTCTCGATGGATGTGGTGGAGGTGAACCCGGTGCTCGACGTGGCGAACCGGACGGCGGACCTGGCGGTGGAGCTGATGACTTCCGCGCTTGGCAAGCGGATTGTGTGAGCGGTATGGTGCTGGCGCTGCTGTTTTGGTTCGCCGCCGCTGAGAACGAGCTGGAACAGGCGATCCGCGCCTTCACCCGCGCCTACGCGATGGTGGAGGCCAACGCGGCCGATCCGGTGAATCCGGGCCCGGTGATATATGAAGGGGCGCTGGCGGGAATGCTGCGCAAACTGGACCCGCACTCCGTTTTCTTCAATCCGGACCAGTTTCAACAGCTGAAGGAGCTGGAGCGTTCCACCAGCAAGGGGTTCGGGACGGTGGTGAGCGTGCTGCCGGGGCGCGTGATCGTGCTGCAAACGATGCCGGGGACGCCGTCGGCGCGGGCGGGGATTGCGCCGGGCGATGAAATTCTGGCGGTGAACGGGATCCGGCTTGACTGGCTGGACATGGAGCAATTGATCGGTTTGTTAGGGGAAACACGGCGGCGCGAGGCTCGGCTTGATGTCCGCCGGCAAGGCAGCATGCACCTGCTGCAATTCACGATGAAGCCGGAGGAGATGCTGTCGGCATCGGTGGATCGCGCGTTCATGTTGAATGAAACGACGGGCTACGTGCGGATCACGAGTTTCGAGGGCGAGACGGGAAAGCAATTGAAGGAGGCGATCGAAAAGCTGGGCGGCGCGTCGCTGAAGGGTCTGGTGCTGGATTTGCGGAACAATCCGGGTGGGATTCTGCCGTCGGCGCTGGAATGCTCGGCGTTGTTTTTCCCGGAGGGAACAAAGCTGCTGTCGATCCGCGGGCGGGCGCGGCAGGAGGAGGAGACGCTGGTGCCGAAGGGCGTGGAACCCTACAAATCTCCTCTTGCGGTGTTGATCAACGAGAAGAGCGCGAGTGCGGCGGAGATCCTCGCAGGAGCGGTGCAGGATCACGGACGGGGAGTTGTGGTAGGGGTAACAAGCTTCGGCAAGGGGCTAGTGCAGAGCATTTATCCGCTATCGGAAGGGAGTGGAATGGCACTGACGACGGCTTTCTACTTTACTCCGAAGGGGCGCTCGATTCAGCGGCGGCTGTCGGAGGGGCAGTTGCGTGGCCCACAGGAAAATTCGGGCGCCGGCGGAATTCAGCCGGATCACGTTGTCGGATTCGACCGGCAGACGCGGCTGCGGGCGGCACTGGACGCTACGGGGGCGTTCACGAGCTTTGCGACGGAGACGATCCGGAAGGGACTGCGGGTGGCGGAGGAGTTCACCCTCGAGAACGCGACGCTGGACGATTTCAAGATTTACCTTTCGGAGCGCGGGATCAGTCCGGGAGTGAGCGAGTGGTCGGTGGACCGTGAATGGATTCGGTCTCGGCTCCAACAGGAGGTCTTCAACCAGACACTGGGGGTGGAGAAGGGCGATGAGGTGGAGGCGCGGCGGGATCCGCAGGTGCTGCGGGCGGCGGAATTGATCGCGCGCTAAGCCTGGACTGTGCGGCGGGCCATTTTCTCGATCATCGCGGGATCGAGGAAGGGATCACTGCTTTCCTTGCGCCAGTCAAGGAGCGCCTGCTTCATGCGGTCTTCTGTGGATTTGAGTGCGGGCTGGCCGGCGAGATTGCGGAACTCGACGGGATCGCCGCGGAGGTCGTACAACTCGAATTCCGGCGGATTCGCAAAGGTATCGAAGGCAGCGCGAACGGGGGTGCCGTCGTAACGCGAATCGCGGGAGATGGGGTAAGCCTTGTCGCCGTCAATTCCCGTGGAAGGTTTGTTGCGGCCGGCGAGCAGGTTGTGGATCAGCTTGTACCGATCGTCACGAATGGCGCGGCGCGGATAGAAGGGCGTGGCTCCGTGGAAATGGAACTCGCCCGCCAGGTAGCGTCGCCATTCCGCCTTGCTGTTGGCGAGGACGGGGCGCAGAGAGCGGCCGTGCATCCTGACGGGTGAAGTGACGCCGGCGGCGTCGAAGATGGTGGGGGCCAGATCCACGGTGGAGACCATGGCATCGCTCACGGCGGGTTTGGAGAGGCCGGGCCAGCGGACCATGTAAGGAACGCGGAGGCCCGATTCGTACGTTGTGGTCTTGCCGCGGGCGAACGGGGGGCCGTGGTCGCCGACGAACAGGATGACGGTCTCCTGCTCCTTGCCGCTCTTGCGAAGCGTGTCCATCAGCATGCCGATGCCGGTGTCGAGGCGCTGGATGGCGTTGTAGTAGCCGGCGACGCGGACGCGCTGTTCGGGTGTGTCGATCTGCTGGAAGTCGAATACGGCGGTTGGTCCCGGCGGATAGGGGTTTTCCGGCAGCCCGTCGACTTGAGGAGGAAAGTTCCATTCGCGGGGATTGTCGGGCAGGCGGAAGGCATGCGGGTCAGAGTAGTTGACCATGAGGAAGAAGGGGTCTTCACTCTTTGCGGAGAGAAAGCCGCCTGCCAGAGTGGCAACATCGCGCACCTTGCGGGTGTTGGCGCTGTTCTTGTGGAGGAAGTCAAAGGGGAAAGTGTCTTCCGGCTCGACGTGCAGCTTACCGATGATGCCGGTGCGATAGCCGGCCTTTTTGAGTACGGCGGGAATGGTGGCCTGATGGAGATTGTCGTGTAGGGCGAGTCCGGTGTTGGCAAGGCCGTACTGACCGGTGCCATGCGGATAGAGGCCGGTGAACATGCTGCTGCGCGAAGGGCTGCAGGATGCCTGCGTGACATAGGCAGTGCGGAAGCGGACGCCGGAGCCGGCGAGGCTATCGAGATGAGGAGTTTTGATGCGGGTTTCCCCGTAGCAGCTCAGGCAGAGGCCGAGATCGTCGGCGGTGATGAGCAGGATGTTAGGCCGGCGCGCGGTTCTCGTCTGCGCGGCTCCTGCCGCGGCCGATGCAAGAAAAGTTCGTCGACGCATGGGCTATTTCTCCAGTGAGGCGCAGAGAATCTCTTCATCGTTTCTCGCGAAGATGTGGCGGTTGGCGTAGGCGGGGTGGGACCAGTTGACGGCGCCGAGCTCGCGCCGGCCGATGCCCGCGGTGGAGGTGGGCTTGATGAGCGGCGTGCGTGAGATCTCCTGATAGCCCTTGGGCGATAGACGCGCCAGGATCAGCTCGCCGCGGTCGTTGTTGATGAAGTAGCGGTCCTGGTGGCGGACGATGAGGCCGGTGGACCAGCGGGCCTTTTCCTTGGTGACGTCGAGCGTTTCCCAGATGCGCTCGCCGGTGCGCGCGTGGAGGCAGCGGAACTGGCCATAGCTGTCGATGCCGTAGATATATCCGCCATCGATGACCGGGGTGTTGATGAGCGCATGCAGGCCGTCGGTCTGGATCTCGCTCTGGCTCTTGCCCTTCCAAAGCATGTGCGCGGCGGGGGCGGCGTTGTCGAGCTCCATCATCATGGAGCCGGTGTAGAATGAGCTGATAAGCAGCAGCGGGCCGCTTTTGACGGGCGTGGCGACGGCGAGACCGAGGTGGGCGTTGAAGGGGAGCTGCCAGTAGAGTTCGCCGTTCGTAGGATTGAGCGAGGCGACGGCGGAGGCATGCCAGATGATGAGCTGGCGCTTGCCGCCGGCTTCATAAATGACCGGGTGTGCGTAGCCGGGCTCGGTAGAGGAGTCGAGCGCGCGCCAGACCTCTTTGCCGGTGAACTTGTCGAAAGCCATCACCTTGGCCCCGGGCTCTCCGCCCACGACAGCGATGACGAGGCGGCCTTCGACTAAAGGCGAACCGACAGTACCCCAGCCGGGAATGTTGGCTTTGAAGTCGCGCGTGAAGTCGCGTTGCCAGAGCAACTCACCGGTGCGGGCGTTGAGGCAGACGAGGATGCCCCTGGCGCCGAGCGCGTAGAGGCGGTCGCCATCGACTGTGGGCGTGGAACGGGGTCCGGTGGCGTAGCTGCGGGAGAGGCCTGTGTAATCGGCTTCCCAAGAGCGGGTCCAGACCTCGCGGCCGGTCTTCTCGTCAAAAGCGACGGCCCGTTCCAAGCCCTTGTTGGGACCGGTGGACTCGAAATCGAGCACGGAGACCAAGCCCTGCGAGACGGCGGGACCGCTGAAGCCGCTTTTGATGGGTGTGCGCCAGCGGATCTTCAGGCCCGATTCGGGGAACTTGTCGAGGATGCCGCTTTCGTTCCAGAGGCCGAGGCGCCCCTTGCCGCGCCACTCCGGCCAATCCTCGGCGGAGGCGAGGATCGCGATGGTCAGCAGGGCAAAGAGTCTGGTGAAGTTCATCGCGCGGGTCTGAGCCGCGATTTTATCACTTCAAAGACGATGGGCAGGACAGAGACGAAGATAATGCCGAGGATGACCTTCTCGAAATGGGCGCGAACGATGCGGTTGCTGCCGAGGGTGTAGCCGAGCACGGTGAGGCTGATGACCCACCCTATGCCGCCGAAAATGTTGAAGGCGGCAAAGCGCGCATAGCCCATGTTGGCAACGCCGGCGACAAATGGTGCGAAGGTGCGGATGATGGGGACGAAGCGGGCGTAGATGATGGTTTTGCCGCCGTGCTTCTCGTAAAACTCCTGGGTGCGGCGCAGGTGTTCCTGGTGAAAGAAGCGCGAGTCGGGACGGGAGAAGATCCTGGGCCCGGTGCGCCTTCCCAGGGAGTAGCCAACGGCATCGCCGATGATCGCGGCGCCGATCAGCACGATGTTGATGGCGACGATGTTGAGCTGACCCGCTCCGGCGACGACGCCGACGGTGAACAGGAGGGAATCGCCGGGGAGGAAGAATCCCATCAACAGGCCGGTTTCCGAGAACACGATGCCGGCGAGCAGGCCGTAGCCCCACCAGCCGCTGAACACGGTGGTGAGCAGCTGAATGAGGCGGTCAGGCGTTGTGAGGATGCGTAGGAAGTCCAGCAGGGCTTCGATCATGAAGTGTGGACCGGCCTATCCTTTGTAGCTTGCGGCCAGCCGCTTGACTGCGTCGTCGTTGATCTTGATCTTGCCTTCTTCGGTGAGCTTTCTGACGAGGCCGTCTTCAAACAACTCACGGCGTTCGCGGAGCTTCTTATCACGCAAGCCCGTGACGATGATGTCGCGCTGCGCCTCCAGCTGATTCAGATCGGGCGGAGAGCGCGAGAGGATCTTGAAGAAGTAAGGGGTTGTGGAGACGCGATAGAGAGCGACGACCGTGCCGACGGACCTGACGAAGGGTTGTTCGCCGAGATAGGCGGCCGGGCCGATGCCTTCCATCTGGCCCGTGCGGTCGAATTCATTGGTCGTGATGATCTTGGCTCCAAGTTCCTGCGCGGTCTTACGCAGGTCATTCTGGTTGGCCCTAAGCCGGGTTTCGAACTCCTTCGCCTTGGTCTCCACCAGCTCCGCGGTCTTGACGGTGGAGAGCTGCGTGCGGATGGTGGCTTCGACTTCCGACAGCGACGACTGGCGCGGCGGCATGATGTCGACCACCGCCGACACGGCGAGGCGGTTTTCCGGCAGCTGCATCACTTCCGTCACCGTCCCCTTGTCAATGCTGAAGGCGATGTTGATCAGTTCCGGCGCCGATCCCACACCGGGGATGGCATCACCAGGAGCAATCTTGTCGGCGCGGATGTGCGTGAGATTGAGCTTTGCGGCAACCTGCTGTGCCTGAAGCGGAGTCTTCAGGAGTTCGGCACGAGCCTGATCGGCCAGTTCCGGCATTTTCTCGAACAACTGCCGGCGCTTCAGTTCGGCGGTGAGTTCTTCGCGCACCTCATCCAGCGGTTTGATGCGGGCCGGTTCCTTGTCCAGAGTGTGAATGATGTGATAGCCGAAGAAGGTCTCCACGGGTTCGGAAATCTGCCCGGGCTTTTGCTCGAAGGAGGTCTTCTCGAAGGGCGGAACGGTTTGGCCGCGCTGGATCCAGTCCAGATCGCCGCCCTTGACGGCCGAGCCGGGGTCGTCGGAGTTCTTCTTTGCCAACTCGGCGAAGTCGGCGCCGCCGCGAATCTGCTTGAGCAGGCCCTCGGCTTTCGCCTTGGCCTTTTTCTTTTCGGCCTCATCATCCGGTTCCGCTTTGACAAGGATGTGCCGGACCTTGGCGCGCTCGTCGATGCGGTAACGGTCCTTGTTGGACTCATACGACTGGCGGATCAGCTCTTCGGTAACCGGGATTTTCTCGCCAAGCTTTTTCTCATCCACCAGGATCACGTCGATGGTTCGGCGCGGAGCGGACATATAGGCGGCTGCGTTGGTCTTGTAGTGGTCTTCAATCTCCTTGCGGGAAATCACGACCTGAGATTTCAGCTCCTCGGCCTGGAACCGGACAACCTCCAGCTTCACTTTTTCGCCGCGCCGGAGGTATTCGGCCTTGATCTCCTCGGGTGTGATGACGAGACCGTCGAAAACCAAACTTTGCAGCTTGTTCAGCAGGATCTGCTTGCGGACGTTCTCCTCAAACTGAGGAATGGTGGTGTTCATCTGCTGGAGATAGGCTTGATAGGCTTCCTTGCCGACGAACTGGCCGCTCTGGAACAGCTGCGGGATCACTTTTCTTATGCCTTCGATCAGTTCCTCTTCCGATACGGTGAAGCCCATGCGCTCGGCTTGATAAACAGTGGCCATTTCGCCGACAAATTGGGTCACCATCTGGGGGACGATCAACTCCGCCATGTCGCGGGGAAACTGGTTCTGGCGCATCTGAGCCTGAACAAGCCGGTTAATGTCCTGGGAAGAGATGACGTTATCGCCGATTTCGGCGAGCACGAGCTGGTTGCTGCTGCCGAAGCCGCCCCCGAATCCAGGGATCAGAGTGATGACCATGGAAAGGGCCACCAGGGAGAGCAGGGCCATGAGCAGATAACGCGTAGCTTTGGCCCGGGAGCGGAAAAGATCAAACATTGGGGGTAGAACTCCTAAACTCTAAGGCGCGGCAAGCGCCAGTGTACAAATCTATCCTAGTATATCCGGAAAGAGGGGCGGCTGGCGCCTGATCACCTTTCGTAGAGGCGCGCCTGATCGGAGAAACCGGCGACATCGGAGGCGCGGCGGCCGGGAAACAGCTGGAGCCTCAGACGCCGTGGCGCGATCAGTTGCACCAGCATGACAGCTTGGACGTTGTTGTCATCGCGATGATAGACGAGCGTTCCGGAGGAGCGCCCCTGCAGACTCAGGCCCACGGGGATCAACTCGTATTTCACGAGGCCCGATTCGATCCCGACGCTCGCGGGATCGGGAGAGTTTCCCCGGACCCAGAACTGCCGGGATTTGCCTTCGTAGTCGCCAATGGAGATGGTGATATTGGAGGGATCGAGATAATTAGGGGCCGCCGCCAGATGGCCACTCCAGTACCTCTCCCGGTTCACGCCGGCATAACCGTTGGTGGCTTCCAGAAACCAGTTGCCGGAAAAGCGGCCCTCGATGTCGTAGTCGATCTTGCCGCCGCGCGGTACCGCCTTCCTGGGGTTGAGCTCCAGGATGCGGGAGCGCACCGGTTCGTCGAAGTGATCGATGGGATCGACGGTGTGAATCTTCCACGGCTCGGCAAGGTAGTTTTCAGGAACAAGCAGGCCGGGCAACTGGACGTCGGCGTTCACCGTACCGATATCGAGGGTTTGTCCGCCTATCCTGCCAATGGGCTGGCCTGCACGGACCGGAATACGGACGGGCAGAGTGGCCATTCCGGCTGGAGCGGCGCCGCCGGGTAGCTGGCTGACGATCGCCGGATCCAGGCTGGTGACAAGGTCGTAGTAAGTCCAGAAGGTGCAGGAGTGCTCAAAAACGATGCGGAACTCGCTGGTGCCGCCGGCGGGTCCGGCCTGGTCGCCGATGAAGCGGCTGCGATGCTGGATGGATACGATGGAGCCGTCGGCTGGGGCGAAGACGGGATAGGCGTCGCGGCCTAACGTTGGGTCCTTCGGGGCCCAGTACTGATGATCGGTAGGCGTCACGTGGGCGTCGGCCATGAGCCCGAGCGGGAGAACGACGGCAACGTCGGCAAGCGACATCGGCGTGGCGGAGTACCGCACAGGGCCCTGGCCCGTGCATCGGCCCTGGCTCCACATCATGCGTAGAAGATCGGCGGCAGCGGCCGGATTCACCTGCACCCGGACGGGCGCACTCTCGGCGCCGGCAATGGAAACAGCCAGCGCATGCACGCCGGCGGCCACGAAGGGAACACGCAGATTCAACTGACCGACGCCTACCATGCCCGGCGCGAGCCCGGCATAGGCGACCTCCGAGAATTGACCGCCGATTTGTGCTCGTACCTGGTGCCTGGCGGCCGATAGCGGGCTTAACGGGGCAAGGAGCCCGGAGGCAACGGGGGGAGTCACCTGGCCGAGTCCGGTGAGGTAAACGGTCAGGTAGCGCCCTGGCAACGCGGGACTCAAGGAAGCCAAGTCGTCGCGGAGTGTGAAGATGCCCGGGGCGCCTTCCAGAACCTGAATGGTCGTGGAAGAGTCACCGACCGAGATCCGAACCCGGCCCGGCCGGGTTTCATAGGGCAGCTGGGCGTTGATCTGGGTAGGGCTGACGAAGTAGAGCGGCGCCGGGAGGTCGTCGGCGAGAACGGATACACCGCCCAGCGAGGTTGGCAGCGGGACCTCGCTTGCCTGAACCGTGTGCGGGGCCAGGTTGGCTCCAAAGATGGCGATGATCGAGCCGGGGGCGACGCCGGGACGGTAACTGGCGGCATTGACGACGGTCAAGGGATCGGAAGCCAACAACGCCCCCGCGGCAGCCAACCACGTGAGACAGAACAATGGCGACGGAGTTCTTCGCATATCCTATTATCTCCGTATCGACCACGGCACGGGAACCTTGAGCGGAGCCCTTCCGGCTGTCGCACCCTGCGGTAGAATGGTTCCCATGAACAGATCCCGTTTACTGATTACTCTGCTGTTTGCCGCTTCCACCGCATCACTGGCCGGCGAAAAGACGATGATGCACTGTTTTGCGTTTACCACGATCGATACGGCTTCCGAGGCGGAATGGAAGGCGTTCCAGGCAGCGACCGACGCGATGCCCGCCAAAAACCCCGCCATTCTCCGCGTTTGGCACGGGAAGCTGCTGCGTCCGCTGGCCCAATTCTCGCCCGACGCGGAAACACGGAAGAAGTTCACGCCGCAAGTGAATGAGGCGGAGGGAAAAATGGTCCGTTTGCAGAGGCAGTATGGGGTCTGCTTCGAGTTCAAAGACCAGGGAGCGGATGCCTTGAAGGCTTACACGGCGAATCCCTATCATGCGGAATGGACGAAGGCGTATGAGAAGGTGAGGCGGCCGGGCACGACCACCTACGACATTCTCGGCCAATAGCCGCAAACTTCCCCCTTGCACTTTACGATGTCAACCCATACAATCTCAGGCGGTTGACCGTACAGAGAAGGAGGGAAACGATGGCTCCCATCAATATGGCCCGGGTTATTCTCGGCGGCTTGGTAGCCGGCTTGATCATCAACATCAGCGAGTTTGTGCTGAACGTGATTGTGCTGGAGGCGCAATGGCGCGAGGCGATGACGTCATTGAACCGCCAACCGGTGGAATCGGTTGGCACGATTGTCGCTTTCAACATCATCGGTTTCATCTACGGAATATTCACGGTATGGCTCTATGCGGCCATCCGGCCGCGGTATGGTCCCGGCGTGAAGACGGCACTTTGTGCGGGCAGCTCGGTCTGGCTGATCGGATACGCGATGGCGCTTGCGTTTCCGGTTTTGGCGGATCTGTTCCCGATAAAGTTGATTGCGATATCGCTGCTGTGGGGACTGGTGGAGTTGCTGGTCGCGTCCGTGGTTGGAGCGAAGTTGTATCAGGAAGCGGCGGGGCCGCAAGCTGCAGCGGCGGCGTCCGGCGGCTGATCAGCGCTTGAGCGGATCCTCAACCCAGGGCGGGGTGGCCTGAATCAGGCGCCCCAGCTCGGGTTCGAGTTCATCCATCCTCAACTTCATCTGCCAGGCGATCTGGCGATAGCTGAAGTGTCCCTTGACGCCGCTGCGGAGGCGGGAGATGTATTCCGCTTCCGCGAAATCCATCTTGAAGAGGAAGCGGGAGCGCGCGCCGAAGGGGAGCAGGTAGTGAGAGCCGGGTTCGGGTAGCTGCTGGATGGCTGCTAGAGTCTCCTCCATCGAGCTGCGGTAGAAGTCCTCGAGACCGGATTGGAGCACGGCGCCGGGAACGTCGTAGCCGAGACGGCCGGAGAAATCCTGCCGGTATTGATGGCAGCGGCGGTGGCGGTGGAGGTCGCGGTAAGCGCCGATGTCCATGATGATGTCGTAGGCGAACAGGCCGCCGCGGAACTCGCGCAACAGTTCGTCACGGCGAGTGCGCGAGCCAAGGGCGAGGTCGATGATCTCCCTTTGTTGAGGACGGCTCCAGGCTGAGGTGATCCCGTACAGTTCGCGGAAGGGGCGATCGGTGACGGGGTAGAGAAGCGTGGCGGCGATATCGGCGACGGTGTCGGCCGGGCGCAGCAGGTCGACGGCATCGGGCTGGAGTTCGGATTGCCGTGGCAGGTTCTGGGCGGCCCAGAGGCGGAGATCCTGGCGGGACTGGCGCAAGTGGGAATCGCAATCGACGTACTTGGCCAGCGTCGGCGCGACAGGCTCGGCGGAGCTTTCCTCCCAAGCGCAATCGGGAGGAGCGGCGCAGGCTTGCGCCATTTCGTCGGCGAGCGTTCTCAGTTCCAGGTAATCGCTGGCCTTCAACCGGCGGATCTGCCGCTCCAGCGTGCGGATGCTGGTGACCTGGCCGACGCCGGTGGGAACGCCGAAGAAGAGCAGGTAACGCGCGACGTCGAAAGCGCGGGCGTTGAGGTTGCGGCGGTACGCATCCTCTTTCATGTCGGACGGACGAGCGAGCTGCTCCTGAAGGTGTTCGAAGACGGCGGCGTGAATCCTGCCGTAGGCTTCGAGCAGGCGGTGACCATGCTGCTGGTAGAGCGCGGCCTGGGAGGCGTCGAACTCCGGCGGCGTGACGAAGCCGCTCTTGCTGAAATCCTGATAGCGTGACGAGCGCGCCTGGCCGTCCCAGAGCTGTTCGTCCTCGGCCTCGGTCGCGGCAAGTTCGGAGATGCCTTCCAGGCAGACCACGACATGGCCGAGATCGGCGATGGAGGCGTGGCCGTACTGGAAGTAGAAGCTCTCGAGAAACTTGGCGGAGTCGTGCGTGCGGACCCATTCGATGGAGTCGCGGATGGAATCAGGAGAGCGGCTGTAGCGGGCCAGGGCGTAAGCGCATTTTTCCGGTGGCACGCCGGCCACGGTGAGCACGCGTTTGGGTTGGGAAGAATCCACGAAAAGGCTATGATAGCGGATTCGCATGAGATTCCGAATTCAGAAGCTGCATCCGGAGGCAATCGTGCCGAGGTATGCGCACGGACCGGGAGAGGACGCGGGGATGGATCTGCACGCGGTGGAAGCGGCGGTGTTGGAGCCAGGGGTTCCGCAAGCGGTGCCGACGGGGCTGGCCATGGAGCTGCCCGCGGGCTATGAGGCGCAGGTGCGGCCTCGAAGCGGGCTGGCGCTGAAGCATGCGATCACGCTGCCAAACGCGCCCGCCACGATTGATCCGGGCTATCGCGGAGAGATTCGCGTGATCCTGCTGAACCTGGGGCGGACGGCGTACGAGGTGAAGAAGGGGGACCGTATCGCGCAGATGGTGATCGCGCGCTACGAGGCGGTGGAGTGGGAAGAAGGGGTGTTGAACGAGAGCGTGCGGGGAGCGGGCGGGTTCGGCTCTTCGGGGCGCTAGCAGCCCGTGTCTAGACCAGGAGTGGACGCGTTGGGAGCGCCACGGGGTCAGATGCGAGGCGTTCGGAGGCAGGCGATGCGGGACATCGGTCACGACGAACAACGAAGCAGATGGCCCCGTGCCGCCCCAACCCGAAGGGCGTCAACGGTTTGCTGTCCAGATCACGCTAACTCCTCGCCCATGTTTCCACCCCCCTTGCTGTCCCGCGACATCCATCCATCGACGCAAACCGTTGGCGCGCGCTCACTCCTGGTTTAGACACGGGCTGCTAGCTGGGGCGGGTGACTTCGTACTGAAAGCTCTCGCCCAGATAGACTCGCTTCACTTCGGCGTCGCGGCCCAGCGCTTCCGGAGTGCCGGCGCGGAAGATGGTGCCGTTGTTGATGATGTAGGCGCGGTCGGTAACGGCCAGCGTCTCGCGGACGTTGTGGTCGGTCACCAGGATGCCGATGCCGGCGCGCTTCAGGTCGAATATGATGCGCTGGAGTTCCAGGACCTGGATCGGGTCGATGCCGCTGAATGGTTCATCGAGAAGCAGGAAGCTGGGTTCGATGACCAGGCTGCGGGCGATTTCCACGCGGCGGCGTTCGCCGCCCGATAGCATGTAGCCTTTGTTGCGGCGGACTTTTTCCAGGCCCAGCTGTTCAATGAGGCGGTTCATGCGCTCGCGCCGCTCGCGGCTGGTCAGGCGCAGCGTTTCCAGGATGGCGAGCAGATTCTCTTCCACGGTCAATTTGCGGAAGACGGAGGCTTCCTGCGGCAGGTAGCTGATGCCGCGGCGCGCGCGCTCAAACATGGCGTGATCGGTGATGTCCTCCCCGTCAAGCAGGACGCGCCCGGAATCGGGCGTGATCAGGCCCACGATCATGTAGAAGGAGGTTGTCTTGCCGGCTCCGTTGGGCCCGAGCAGCCCTACGACTTCGCCCTCGGAAACGGAAATGGAGACGTTGTCGACGACCTTGCGGCGGCGGTAGGATTTGGAGATTTCAGAGGTCTCAAGCTTGCGCATGCGGACTACTTGCGGCGGATGAGGTTGACGGCGGGCTGCGCCGGGGCCCCGTCCACCTGAAGGCTATCATTGTTGGCGAAATAGGTCAATTTGCGGCCTCTTGAGGTGTTGCCTGTGGCCGAATCGAACATTTGGGGATAGCCGCCGTGCAGGATGACGCGCTCGTCGGTGACGTAATATTCGGCATGTTCGGCAAGGCCGCGGCGCGTGCGGGCTTTCTCGGATTGCAGAATCTCGACATCGCCGTCGGCGAAAGCGCGGTCCAGGCGGGAATCGCCGGAGCCGTCCTTGCTTTGATTGAGAAAGGCGCGGAGCTCGCGTGACTTCACGTCGAGGTTCTCGCGCAGCAGGCGAACCTGCCCCTTGTACCACGCGATCCGCTGCTGGTCGTCGTATTCCAGCGCCTCCGAGCGCACCAGGGTAAGGACAGGATCCTTCTTGGGAGCGTTGGGTTTCGCCTTGTCGAGCAGCTGGCTGACCACCTTCCCCGTCGCGTGGAGCTTCTGTTCCTTGCGGTCGATCACTACGCGCGCCGCCTGGAGACGGTTGGCGCTCTGCCACAGCACCGCGCCTCCTTCGTAAACGATGTGCCGGTTGCGATCCGTCGAAACCATCTTCTGCGCGGTGGCCTGCACCGGCTGATCCTTTTCGAGCATGCCGCCCGAGGCGCTCTTATCTTCCGGCAGGCGCGAGGAGGCGACATTGCCTTCGGCCGTGAAGTCGCCCGTCTCCTGGTGCATGACGATTTTCGCGGCCTTGACCGAGCCGGACTTGTCCCAGACGCGGGCATCACCTTCCAGGTGGATCAGGTTCTTCGCTTGCTCGAGGATGGCCTTGGCGGCGGTGGCCTCCTGTTCGCCTTCGCGGTAGCGGAATTCGTTCCATTGCTCGATCCGCGTGACGTCGCCCGTTTCCGGATCGAACGCGGCCGTCATGTCCTTGCTCCAGGTGAGAGCGGGCCGCGGCTCCGGTTTGCCCTTTGCCGCAGGCTTGAGCGTTCTCGTGGCAACCTGGACGGCGCGGAAGGATTGGAGCTGGTTCTTGCCGCCGTAGCGCAGCCACATGCGTTCGGCAGTCATCTGGCGGCGCGGGTCCGTCGGGCGGTGGGGGATAAGATCAAGATCGCCCGGGGTGTGCGTTTCCATCTGCTCGATCTGCTCCCCATCGGGCCGCATCTTGATTTCGGCGACTTCGGTTTTCAGGATGCGCGTGGCGCGGGGCGGCTGTCCGGATCTCACCGCGGGACGCGACTCCAGACGGCTCGAGCCTTGCACGAGAGTCCTTGTCAGGATGCTGGCCTTGTCGCGGATCTCGAAATCCATGGTCACGCGGTCGGCGCGCACCATCGTATCCCCCGCATCCGTGGTTGCTTCGAGCCACGACTGGCCGGCGCCGGTGATTTTTTCGATCTCCGAGCGCGCTGTGAGATCAAGATGCAGCTCCTGCGCGCCGAAGCGCAGGCGCCGTCCGGGGTACTCATCGGCGCCTTCGGCCTTTTGCGCATCCACCGTTCTGATGTTGCCCTGCTCCAGGGTGACGACGGAATCGGCAGCGTTGAGCGTGAGCCGTTCACGGGTGAGCCGCGACCAGCTCGACAGGTAAACCTTGGATTCATGTTCGCGGTAGAGCAGGCCGCCGGCTTCCAGATGCATCGGGGTTGTGTTCTCGCCGCGCCCGCGCCACTGGAGCTTCACATCGCTGAGCAGCTGCAGGTCTCGCGTGGAAGGGTCGTAAGTGGCGCCGACCGCCTCTCCGCTCCCGAGATCAAACGTGAAGCTGGCGGGTTTGTCGGTCCGTGCCCGGCCGGTGGCCGAATCGAACCAGACGCCGGAAGTACGGATGCCGAGCAGGCGGCCCGACGGTTCGGCGCCGGCCGGAACACCGAGAGTGATCTGCACTTCCCCGTCGGAAAAAAGGCTGCCTTCGGCTTCACGGAAGACGGCGCTTGAGCTCTTCACCAGGTCAAACTCGCTGCCGCCTTTGTGGAACAGGCGAAGCTCGACGCCCTTCAGCAGGATCCGGGCCGATTCCTCTTCCACCCGCTCCATGTCGCGCGCGCGGAGTTCGACAATCGGGCGGCCGCCTTCCTCCTTGCGGTAGACCCAGTCCTGGCCGGCGGCCTGGACATTGGCGCGAAGGGCCTTGGGGACAATGCGCGGCCGGGCAGCGGTGATCTTCTGCTGAAGATGGTAGGAGACGCCGACGCCTGCCAGGATGGCGACGATGGCTAACAGAAACAACCGGCGTGTTCGCCGCATTACAGACCTTCAGAATAACAAAGCGGCTAGAATGGAAACATCCAAACCTTATGAGATTAGCCGCACTTGCAATCCTGATTGCGGGAACCATGATGCATGCTGAACAACGCCTGGTGGAAGGAAACCCGAAGAGCCCGGTGCGCGTGGTGATCTATGAAGATCTCCAGTGCTCGGACTGCGCGAATTTCCGCAAGATGATGGACGAGCATCTGCTGCCTCGCTATGGAGCGAAAGTGGCCTTCGAGCATTACGATTTTCCGCTGGTGAAGCATGACTGGGCGCGTCCGGCGGCGGTGGCGGCGCGGCATTTTGAGAAGACGAGTCCGGAGCTGGCGGTGAAGTTCCGCAGGCATCTGCTGGCGGATTTGAAGCAGATCACGGCGGAAACGTTCCCGTTGCGTTTGCGCGAGTTTGCCAAGGCGAACCAGGCCGATGCCGTGAAGGCGATCGGCGCGCTGAACGATGCGGAGTTGAACAAGCTGGTGGAGGAAGACTATCAGGACGGCGTGGCGCGCGGCGTTGGCAAGACGCCGACCGTGCTCGTGAACGGGGAGCCATTCATCGAGAAGTTCACGCTGGAGGAGATCTCCAAAGCGATGGAGAGCGCCATCCTAGAGGCCAAGCCGTGATCATGCGCCCTGTGGCGATTGTGACCGGCGGGAGCCGGGGGATCGGACGCGGCATCGCGGCCGAGCTTGCGCTGACCCACACCGTGGTAGCCACCTATAATGGCAACCGCGAGGCGGCCGTATCGCTGCGCGAGGAGAGTGGCTGCGAAATCTCCCAGTGCGACATCAGCAAGGCGGAGGACAGGGCAAAGCTGATCGAGGAGACGGTTTCGCGTCACGGGACGATTGACCTGTTGGTGAACAACGCGGGAATCGCACCCCGGCAGCGGCTCGACATTCTGGATGCGACCGAGGAAAGCTTCGAGGAACTGGTGGGAACCAACCTGAAGGGACCCCATTTCCTTACGCAATTGGCCGCGCGGCGCATGGTGGAAAAGGGCAGCGGGCGGATCGTGTTCGTGAGTTCCATCTCTTCCTACACCGCGAGCGTGAACCGCGCCGAATACTGCATCTCGAAGGCGGGCCTGAGCATGAGCGCGCAGACCTGGGCGGCGCGGCTGGCTCCGCACGGAGTCTACGTGTTCGAAATCCGGCCGGGCATTATCCGCACCGACATGATCGCCGCCGTGGAGAAGGCGTATGACGAGAAGATCGCCGGAGGGTTGCTGCCGTCGCGCCGGATGGGGGAAGCGATGGATGTCGCTCGCGCTGTGAGGGCCATCGCCAACGGCCTGCTGGACTACGCGCCGGGCCAGGTGCTGAACATCGACGGCGGTTTCCACTTGCGGACGCTGTAACGGGCTTGGTTACGGGGCCGTGGAGTACGCCTGGCACAAGACTGGTGTCCGGAGATGTCCCGCTAACCGCACATCAGAGTGCCGGAGTTTACTGAACCGCTACCGTGACTCCAAAGCGGCTTTCCAGTTCGCCCTGCTTCAGTACCACGGACACAATGCCAGGCCCCACATCAGCAGGAACTCTGGCGTTAAGTTGCGTAACTCCTTCCACCAAGCCTGAAGCTGATCCCTGATACACGACATCGGCCTGCCGCCCGCCCACCAAAACCTCAATGGGCTGCACCGGTGCCGGAAGCGGGAAGGAAGCCAGACGGCCGTCCGTGCCTGCGGGACTTGTTTGCCCAGTTCCCACAGCGAACAGAACGATGAGTTCTCCGCGCGCGGCAGGATTCCAAACTCCGTTCAGGGATCCGTTCTGGTTGAGGATCGCCCCTAGCCCCGAACCGCTGGCGTCCTGAGTCAGCAAGCCTGGCAGGACCGGGACAACCGGGATCTCCACCTCCGGGGACAAAGCGCCCCGATACTCCAACCGGGGACATTTCCTATTGCCTTTGCATGGCGTTGGTTGCAGCGAAGGGATCCGAAGGGAAGGCGGTGGGAGTGCCAGAGGAAGGAATCGCACAGCACTACACGGGTTTCCAGTTGCCGGTGACTGGTATTAACCTCAATCCTAGGATGGACTTAGCCGCCTGAGGGCGCGGATGGACCGTAGCCGGAATTCCGTAGAAGTGGTGGCCTCCCGGCCAGCGGCAAGCATGGAACTATGATTTGGGTACACTCTAACTATTAAAACAGACGGAAATAGCGAATTCCAACATTCAGGCTACACTCGACGGGCAACACTGTGGTATACTCTGTACGTAGTAATTCGCATAATTAGCGATGTCAGAGCAACAGGGTATACCCTTGCGAGATCGCTTCACATCTCACGGGAGGGCGCGGCTTTCCGCCGTGCTCCGGGCATCGAAAGTCCTCATCACCATCGATGATGTGATGAAGACGCTTTCGGTTGACCGGCAATCGGCGGCAAAGGTGCTATCGCGGTGGCAGGAGCAGGGATGGCTCAAGCGTGTCCGCCGTGGGCTCTACGCGCCCATTCCGCTCGACGCCGCCGGCACGGAGCAGGTGCTGAAGGACCCCTGGGTCCTCGTCCCCGCGCTGTTCGCGCCCGGCTACATCGGGGGATGGACGGCGGCGGAGCACTGGGATCTTACAGAGCAGCTCTTCCGGAGTATCTTCGTATTCACCGCTCGCCCGTTCCGCACCAAGGAATACACGGCGCAAGGCGTGACCTTCACGCTCAAGCGCGTCGGCGAGGACGCGTTGTTTGGGCTGAAGATGATCTGGCGCGGACAGGCGCGCATGTCCATTTCCGATAAGCATCGGACGGTCGTCGATCTTCTAGCGGACCCAGCGACAGGCGGTGGGATTCGTCATGTCGCACGGTGCGTTCAGAACTATCTGCGCGCCTCCGATGCCGATACGGATACGCTCATTCGCTACGCCGAGAAGCTTGGGAACGGCGCCGTATTCAAGCGTCTCGGGTTTCTTGCATCCCAAACGCCCGGTCATGAAGTGCTTGCAGAGGCATGCCGGGCGCGGCTAACGATGGGCAACGCCAAGCTCGATCCGTCGATCCCGTGCCGCCGCCTCGTTAAGGCCTGGCGGCTCTGGATTCCGAAGAACTGGGACGCGGAGGCCGAGCGTGATTGACCGCCGCGAGCTGCTCGCGACCGCAGGCAATCTGGGCCTGCTGCCCAACGTGGTCGAGAAGGACTACGTTCTCGGCTGGGTGCTGGCGGGCATGTACAATCATCCGGAGATTGCGGACAAGTGGGTCTTCAAGGGCGGGACCTGCCTCAAGAAATGCTATTTCGAGACGTACCGCTTTTCCGAGGACCTGGATTTCACGCTCACCGACGAGTCTCATCTGAACGTCGATTTCCTCGTCGCCACGTTCCGGGAAATCGCCGAATCGGTCTACGAGCAGTCCGGTATCGAGCTTCCCGCCGACAAAGTGCATTTTGAGGTCTTCCGCAATAAGCGCGACCGCCACGTAGTGTCAGCTTGTTGGGCGTTGCAGGAAGGAGCGGGTTACTGAGCCAATGCAGGATGCGGATATAGAGGCGCCCACCAGATCAGGATGGAAGCGACCTGCGCAAATCGGCTGCTGCCCCACATCGCATTAACTAATATTAACATGTCCGGCCCCTACCCTTCCAAACCACCCCTTTGACGTTTGCTCGGCACACACAAAAAAGGGCGGCCCGGATTCACCGGACCGCCCGCCAAGGGCAAGACGTTTACGAGGAGGGAAGTCAGTTACGCCTTGCGCTTTTCCACGCTCAGGTTGTTGGTGACCCGGAACACCCCGGCGACACCGTTTGCGCGGAGATTGATGATGTTCTTATCGCCCTCGTTGGCGGCAACACCCTCCAGCGTTACTTCACCGTTCTTCACGATGATGCGGATCGAGGGTTGCGCGCCCAGCGCGTAGCGCTGCAAAGCGGGGTAGCCGTAGACGGCGCGCAGCACCGCCAGGCGGATGCGGTCATCGTAGGGCGAAAGCGGCAGCACCTCCACCTGATTCACCACGCCGCGCACTCCTTCAATACGTGCAACCACGCGCTCGGCGTCGGACTTCAGCGTCGGCCGGTTCACTTGCCCCATTAACGTCACCACGCCGTCATCGATGCGGAACGCCAGGTTGTCGAATACGCCCAGGAACGGCAGCGTCACCAGCTCATGCCGCACTTTCTTGGTGAGTTGTTCGGCGGGGGAATACTCCACAGCCGCGTTTGCCACTACGGCCGGGGCGGCAACCAGCGCCGCCGCCAGCATCAGATTTCTTAGTCCCAGGTTTTTCATGGTTCTTGTCTCCTTCTGCCCATTGATACGGGGCTCGTGGAAAAGCAGTTTCGGCAGGACAGCCCGCTTTTACTAAACCTTTACAAGGTGGTGGAAATGAGCCAAACTGACGGAGATTATGCGATTTGTCCTCACTTTGCTGCTGATCATCGCCCCACTGCCGGCAGGGCCGGTGGAGGATCTGCGCGCGCTGATCCGCAAGGAGCTGACCGCGAGCGAGGCGCCGTCACTGGCCGTGGCGGTGGCACGCAACGGGGAGGTGGTTTGGGCCGAGGGCTTCGGTTGGGCGGATCGCGAAAAGCGCCGGCCGGCGACAGAGCACACGATCTACTCGCTCGCGTCAATTTCCAAGCCCATTACGGCGACGGGGCTGATGGTATTGGTCGAGCAAGGGCGCATGGATCTGGACAAGCCCGTCAACGATTACCTCGGCGTGGCGAAGCTGCAGGCAAGGATCGGCGATGCCAGGGAGGCGACCGTGAGGCGCGTGGCTTCCCATACGGCCGGCCTTCCGCTGCACTACCAGTTCTTCTACGAAGATGAGCCTTACCGCCGCCCGTCGATGGATGAGACCATCCTGCGCTACGGCAACCTGTTCACGCCGCCGGGTGAGCGCTATCTGTACTCGAACCTCGGCTACGGTGTGTTGGATTACGTCATCTCTCGCGTGTCGGGCAAGAGTTATGAGGCTTTCATGCGGGAAGAAGTCTTCGTGCCGCTGGGATTGACACGGATGTCGGTGCACGTGGGGCCGGGGCTGGCGGAGTTTCAAGCGACCCGCTATGCGCCCGACGGGGCCCGCATACCCTTTTACGATTTCGATCATCCCGGAGGCAGCGCGATTTACTCCAGTGCGCATGATCTCGTCCGCTTCGCC
>Ga0194132_10002433_pt1 | contig 34968 bp, 32 predicted proteins | sample TA2KigOf80mmetaG_FD_148612 | JGI IMG/M metagenome (GOLD analysis project Ga0194132, IMG submission 148612) | Freshwater microbial communities from Lake Tanganyika, Tanzania - TA2015054 Kigoma Offshore 80m | ecosystem: Environmental > Aquatic > Freshwater > Lake | place: Tanzania: Lake... | reverse complement strand
TAGAGGCAAGCGAGATGGCGGAGGCAGCAACAGCAGCCATCTCTTCCTGCTCCATGGTGGCATTTAACTATCGACGCGTTCCTGCTTTAGCAATGGCTAGAGCCATGATTCAAAGTGGCAAGTTAGGAACAGTTTTTCATGTACGTGCTAACTATCTTCAAGATTGGATCATCGACCCCGAATTTCCACTCGTTTGGCGACTAGATAAGAAAGTCGCCGGCTCTGGCGCCCTCGGCGATATCGGCGCTCATATAGTTGATGCCTCTTACTTCCTTACCGGTTCAAAGATAATTTCTGTGAGTGGTCAGATGAAGACCTTTATCAAGGAGCGGCCGCTGCCAGCGGCCTACACAGGGTTGAAAGCCGGGACCTCTAGTGGACGTGGTGAAGTGACCGTCGATGACACGGCACTCTTCACAGCGAATTTCGATAATGGCGCAATCGGCACTTTTGAAGCAACACGATTTGCTGCCGGACGAAAGAATGCGATGTCAATCGAGGTGAATGGCTCGAAAGGAAGTCTGTACTTTAACTTTGAAGATATGAATGAATTACTCTTCCACGATCACAGTATTGAATCTTCTCAAGCCGGTTTCCGTAAGATTTTGGCAACCGATGGGGCCCAACCATATATTGCAGCGTGGTGGCCACCAGGGCACATTATTGGTTACGAACATACCTTCACCCATGAAGTTTGTGATTTTCTCACCGCGATCAAGAATGGAACGCCAGCAACCCCATCGTTTGCTGATGGACTCTACGTCCAGAAAGTTCTCGACGCAGTCGAGAAAAGCTCTGCAAATAAAGCCCAACTCACTGAAGTCAATTAAAAGGAGAAAGCCATGCCACGTCCTGTAACACTCTTTACCGGCCAATGGGCTGATCTACCATTTGAGGAAATGTGCCGTTTGGCCTCCTCATGGGGATATGACGGTCTAGAGATTGCTTGCTGGGGTGATCATTTCCAAGTCGATCGAGCTCTTAATGAACCTGGCTATATCGAAGGTCGCCACGCCATTTTGAAGAAATACAACTTGAAGGTATACGCCATCTCCAATCACTTGGTCGGTCAAGCAGTATGTGATCATCCGATTGATGAGCGACATAAAGGAATCCTTCCTTCGCGCCTTTGGGGAGATGGAGATCCAGAGGGAGTCCGTCGTCGATGCGCCGAGGAGATGAAGAACACTGCTCGTGCTGCAGCCAAACTTGGCGTCAAAGTTGTCGTGGGTTTTACCGGTTCATCGATTTGGCATACCGTCGCAATGTTCCCACCCGTATCACCGGCCATGATTGATGCTGGCTATAAAGACTTTGCTGATCGTTGGAATCCAATTTTGGATGTCTTTGATGAAGTCGGAGTCAGATTTGCTCATGAAGTTCATCCATCAGAGATTGCTTATGATTACTGGACTACGGTTCGCACATTGGAAGCTATCAAACATCGACCTGCCTTCGGTTTGAATTTTGATCCGAGCCACTTCATCTGGCAAGACCTCGATCCGGTAGCTTTCCTCTGGGATTTCAAAGATCGCATCTACCATGTCGATTGTAAGGAGTCGAAGAAACAACTCAATGGAAGGAATGGGCGTCTTGGCTCACATCTTCCTTGGGCCGATCCACGACGTGGGTGGGACTTTGTCTCTGTCGGACACGGCGATGTTCCATGGGAAGCATGCTTTCGAATGTTGAATGCAATTGGATATGACGGGCCAATTTCCGTTGAATGGGAAGATGCGGGAATGGATCGGCTTATTGGTGGACCAGAATCTCTGGAATTCATTCGAAAGATGTGCGCTATAGAGCCACCAAAAGCATCATTTGATGCTGCATTTTCATCGGGCAACTAAGAGGGTGTTGAGAGCACGATAAAACTTCGCGCTCGGATAGAAGCACTAACTTTTTATCTGGGCGCGAGGAACAATCTCCAGGATTGCCTCCTGGCTAATTTCTCCAATCTTTATGATGACAACTTCAACACCGGGAAGTGAGATCAACGTGGATTTCGCTGTAGTCCAAGCATTCTCTGCCTCAATTGCAAGATGAATATTCTCCGCAATAGATTCTGGTAGATCTTTTAAATCAGAGAGAACTTTGCGTTCCTCTGGAGAATCACCCTCTACCATGACGGGCGAGAATGCCAATGGTCCGACTTCCTTGCACACACCTGCCACAAGCCTATGAGCTGCTTGCGTGAAGAAAATGGTGTCGGGGAGCTTTCGGGAGCCAAAGGAAAAACGTAAGTGCAGTAGCGTTTCGCGTTCGGCAATTAAAGGACCCGGCCAATGTCGCGTCAAGAGGCGGATCTGCTCTGAAGTTAGGGCGCCACAGAGCGATTCCACTTGCTCATAATTTGCGACCAATCTGACCAAGGACGTTTCTGGCTCTATGCCTTTAATCTGCCTAATTCGATTCATGGCGAATTCAGATCTTCCATTGGCCATAAATGCGTAACCAAGAGAGACGGGAGCAATAACGAGAGCATCTTCTTGCAGTGCTGATGCAATCTGCTTGACGACCTTTTTACGAGATTGAGCGCTCATCGATCCATCAAATGGGATTGTCAACATTGCCTTAATTGTAATAGCCCATCGGAGTAAATTGTCCTACGAAGTGCGTCCGCGGTAATCTACCCTCATGAGCGAGAGCGAAAAAGTTGCTGAGAAGACTAGAGTCGCAATTCTCTTCGGTGGCGCAAATAGCGACAACTATCGTTCCTGCCGACAGTTCAATGATGTTCTAATTGCACTTCAGAGGCGTGAATTTGAGGTAGGCGCAGTGGGCGTCACCCTTGAGGGCGCTTGGGTTGTCTTTAGTGATCTCGCTTCTGTCTCTAAGGCCATGGGGATTAGAGATTTTGAACTTACCAATGAGAGCGCGGCGGCCATCACGGGCTCTGAGATCACAGATTTTCCACCACGAGTTTTCCTTTCCTACGACATCGTTTTTCCGCTGGTGCTGGGCGCACCAGGATCCGATGGTCGACTGGCTGGACTTCTTGAGAGCATGGGAGTCTGCCTTGTAGCATCTGACTCCCTCGGTTCTGCCATCGCATCTGACAAATCCACAATGAAGCTTTTACTCGAGGCCGTTGAGGTTGCGACTCCGAAGCATGTTGTTGTTCCTGATAAAGCCTGGCGCCGAGATGCCCTATCGAGCGTGGTGCGCGCAGCATCCTTGAAACTTCCTATCGTTATCAAACCTTGTCGTGGTACAAATGGCGTGGGTATTACCATCGTTCGTTTCCCGCGAGAGATGAAAGACGCAGTTGCTATCGCACGAAGATTTGATGGTCGATTTCTAGCCGAGGAGTATCATGAAGAGGGAAGGTACTTGGAATGTGGCGTCTTCGAAGATTCTGAGCGGCGAAACTTCATCAGCTCGATTGTTGAAACCAAGGTAGCAGATGGCGGGATATTTAATTACATAACCCGAGCTGATCCCTCCAAATTCACCCAAGAGATTGCCAAGGATCTCTCGGAAGAAATAATTAAGAAGATTAAGGAAACAGCAGAGAAAGTTTTCGAAGCTACAAAGACTTCTGGCTACCTACAAGTTGAGTTTATTTTGACAAAAGAGAACGAGCTACTCTTCCTTGAAGCCAATGCACATCCTTATCTGGGCAAGGATGGCTCCTTTGCCAAGGGTTGGTTAGACGCGGGATTAGATTACGAAGACATCATCTATGCCCCGGCGATTGAGGCGCTGAGGCGTCCTCATGGGATGGTCTAAAGCTAGCGCTGGCGCTTAACACCAGAAAATCCCCGATAACCAGCGCGAAAAACGCTAGCAAAACCGCGGGCGCTCCAAGCGCTTCGCCCAACGAATAACCCATGGCAGTTTGGGAGCGCAGAATAGGTAGCGGCGTTTTGGGCAGAAACAGAGCCGCCATAAATGATCGGGACTTGCGACTTGCCACCTCTCTCTAAATTTTCGGCGATAATCTCCAAGGCACTTGCCACATACTTTGGGTCAGCTGGTTTTCCCTTTGCTCCAATGGAGAAGACAGGCTCATAAGCCACTAGCAGAGGCGAATTGACTTTCGATAATGGACGCAGTTGTCGATTGAGAAAAGCACTTAGTTCTTTTCGATCTTTTTTTACTTGACTCTCACCCACGCAGTAAAGAATTCTCAGACGTGATAGAGCTGCCTGTTCAAGTTGAGCAACTACAGAATCATCATCATCAAAGAGTTGACGGCGCTCCGCGTGTCCGATCATGACCAGATTAGATTGGAGAGACTTGAGAAGTTGAGCTGAAACTTCGCCAGTAATGTTACGGCCAGATGTTTCCGACACTGTCTGATTACCAATCCAGAGTCTGGAGCCAGTAGCTCTTGCTTTCAAGGAAGTGAATAGAGGCATGGTTGGCAGAAGGAATAACTGAGCATCTTTAAATTCCGTGGCGAGGCGAAGTGCAGTTGTGACTACCGCATGATGAGAGGCAACAGAGAGATCACGCTTTGTGTTGGAACCAAAGTAGAACAGGATTTCACCTAACTACTAGAGGCCTAAATTGCAACTCCGCTTTCATCGAAGAGAGCAATGTCATCGCTATCGATGGTGGTCCAAACTTGTCCGGTTATCTCTTTCCCGAGATTATGGTTAACGCGTGCCTTAAGCAGCACCCCTCCGTAATCAAGGTCGAGCAGGTACTGACCACCAATTCCCAGGGATTTTCGAAGCACTCGAGCAGAGGTTGCGCCTACGACCTGCTTGGTGAATACATTTACAGCCTCTGCTCTAACACCGATGACAGCTACCTCCCCAGCGCGAGTACCAACCTGGATCGACTGACTGAAAAGAGAGGGAGCAGTTACCGCCGTTGCGCTGCTCTTGAGGTCTTTCTTCTCAACAAAATTCATACCGGGATTGCCTAAGAACCAGCCTGCAAATTGACTGGCAGGTTTAAGGTAGACCTCGGCGGGCGGCGCGCACTGAGTTATGACGCCATCTTGCATCAGAGCGATTTGATCAGCCAAGGTCATCGCTTCGGTCTGGTCATGGGTCACATAGATGATGGTTTGCGATAGACGTCCGAAAACTTCCTTGAGCGAGCGCTTGAGCTCTAATTTAGCTGTGATATCGATATTGGTAATGGGCTCGTCAAAGAGAATAATCTTTGGTTCGCGAGCGATGGCACGGCCCACCGCGATCTTCTGTCGCGTTCCATTATCAAGGTCCTCGACTAACTTATTGAGCGAATCGGAGATCCCCAGCAATTCGGCAACGCTATGAATGCGATCTTTGATGACCTTCGGATCCAGGCCCTCGGAGAGCAGTGGTAGCTCGAGATTCCTCTTTACGCTCGTACCGCGATAGATGACCGGGTATTGGAACACCATTCCAATGTTGCGACGGCGAGTTGAAACACGTGTCACATCAAATTCTCCGAAAGAGATGCTGCCCCGTGTTGGCTTCTCAAGTCCGGCAATCATGCGCATCAAGGTAGTTTTGCCACAACCAGAAGGCCCCAGGAGAACCGTCACAGAAGAATGGGGAATCGTAAAAGTAACATCATCGACCGCGTTGAGAGAGCCGAAACTCTTTGTCAAATTTTTAAGATGAATATCAAACACGGCCTACTCCTTTTCCTATTGCCCGCTGGGTCGAAGCGCTGAAGATCATGATTGCTTCGGGCCTAACGGAGATCGAGACATCGGCGGCGTTCAAAAGTTTGAGCGCATCACTGTCGGTTCGAGAAACCACGGTAATGACCTGGGTCCCATCAACATCAAGGTAGGCAACTATCTCTGAGCCGAGGTTCTCAAGCAAGGTAACTCGAGCTTTAAGGTTGACTGCGCCCGTATGCTGGCCGAGCATAACTGCCTCAGGTCGAACACCAGCAAAAGCTGCTCCTGACTCACCTTTGACATCTGTCTTGACCGAGAAAATCGGTGACTGGAAGGCGCCCCCCTCTAGCTCTCCGGCGATTATGTTGGCTGCAGGGAATCCAAGGGTAGTTAGAGATGCCAACTGACTGGGCTTGTCATACACATCCGCCAACGGTCCCTGCTCAACGATTTTTCCATCGGAGAGAATCAGAATTGTCTTCGCGAGTTGAAGCGCTTCAAGCGGATCAGAGGTGACATAGACAAATGTGACACCTAATTGCTCTTGGGTTAATCGCAGGTCATCAATTAGTCGCTCGCGTAATTTAAAATCTAATCCGACAAGCGGATCATCGAGGAGGTATACGTCAGTGGCTTTCGCAAGTCCACGAGCGATAGCAACTCGCTGCTTCTGGCCTCCGGAGAGTTGACTTGGTAACTTCTCGAGCAGATCTGAGATCTTCAACAATTCAGCGACCCGAGTGACTGCTTCCGACTTAACTTCCTGCGTGGCCTTGATGAGATCTAGTGGATATTCAATGTTCTCGCGTACCGAAAAGTGAGGAAAGAGAGCAAAAGCTTGAGGGACATAACCAATATTTCGGGAACCTGAATTGGTCTCCGTGACATCGTTATCGCGAACTAAAACCTGGCCGGCATCCACCGTCTCAAGGCCCATGATGGATCGCACTAAAACCGACTTTCCATTTCCCGGCCTTCCGCAAATGACTGCAAAGTCGTTTTGTGGAATCGTGAAACTGATTTCATCGAGGACTTTTTTATCGCCAAAAGCCTTGGAAAGTCCAACAACCTTTAATGAGGAACTTGACATTCCCGAGCCTTAGTTTACTCGTCCGAGGTTAACCAAGAAAGGCGTAATGGCGATCGAGATTGCAAAAATAGCTGCCACAATTCCCAAATAGATGAGAATTCGAGCCAGTGATTTGCTTGCGCCCCACTCCGGCTTGATGTTCCCGATTGCGACCTGAAGTGGAACGAAAAGGCAGAGCGCAACAAAGCCAATGGTGTAAATAGCGTGGGTGAAAGTTTGGGCAATCAAGAGTAGAGAAATGGCGAGAGCCCAAATCCAGATATATTGAAGCCGGGCGCCAAAGGACTTTTTCGTTCTCATTAAACCTCACCTCGAACTGTTCCGAATGTCAGACCTACCAGAAGGTACTTCTGGAAGAAGAAGATCACTAGGGCCAATGGGAGAACGTAAAGCGTTCCAATGGAGGCGACGAATGACCAATCAACTTGACCCCCTTTGGTAATCGAGGTAAAGAGTCCAACTGGTATTCCGTAAGTATTCAGGCCGCCAAGCTGGAAATTGAATAAGAACTCATTCCAAACGAAGATGATATTAAAGACGAATGCCGCCACCAAGCCAGACCGAACTTGCGGGAGCACTAACTTGAACATGATGTGAGGCCGGCTAGCGCCATAGACCAGACCAGTCTCATCGAATTTCGAGGAGACCCCATCGATAAACCCTTTGAGAATCCAGACCGAGAATGGAATGGAGAACATTGTGTAAAAGATGATCAGGCCAATGAAGGAGTCTTTTAGTTGAAGAATGTTAAAGAGCTGAAAGAAAGGGATGACAAAAGCTGCAGCTGGGACGAACCTGGTCGAAAGGAGTAGAAACATGATGAAGTCGGTGCCCGCAGGTTTGAAACGTGAGAATGAATAGGAGGCTAAGAAGGACACGAATATCGCAAGAAAGACTGCGATAAAGGAGTAGATGACGCTGTTGACAAAGTAGGCCAAGGTGTTGGAGAACTGGAGCGCATCCAAAAGGTTCTTCAATGTTGGGACGAAAATAAACTTGGGCGGGATATCAAGCACAGTTTCCTTGGGTTTGAGAGCTGTGGCAATAATCCACGCAATCGGCAGAAAGAAGATAATGGCCGTGACCCAACAAGTTATGGTCAACGTGATTTTAGTTGCCTTTTCGTTACTAGGCTTCATGACGATTTCTCTACTCATGCAGATTCCTCGGCTTTTTTACGCGCATTTAGAACATATAGATAGATTGCCGTCAATGCAATGGCGATAAAGAGCAAGAAAACAGAAACTGCAGAGGAATATCCCAATTTGAAAGATTTGAAGGCAAAGCGGTAAAGCGAGAGAGCAATTAACTCTGTGGTATCGCCGGGACCCCCGTTGGTCATAATGTAAGTCAGATCCATGGTCTTAAAAGCATCAATGGAACGAAGGAGAATTCCCAACATTAAAATAAACTTGGCGTGTGGCCAAATGATTGTGGAGATCTGTCGACGTATCGGGAGCCGATCGACAGATGCGGCTTCAAGCTCTGCCTTTGGTACTGAACCCAACGCTGCGAGAGTCATCAGCGCCATAAATGGTGTCCACATCCAAGTATCGACAACAATCAATGTTGGAAATGCCAGAGATGAATTGGTTAGAAAATCCGTTCGCTCGAAACCCAGTGAGGTGATGAAGTGGTTAACTACACCGAATGTCGGGTCAAGCATTAACTTCCAGAAAAGTGCCGTTGCGATCGGCGTTACGACCATGGGGGTAAAGAAGAGAGTAAGAGCTAGGCGACGTCCCGGCATATTTTCGTTCTTCCAGAAGAAGACTCCAATCAAAATTCCTAGCAGTGTTTGAAAGATTACGGCAAGAAAGAGGAAAAGAAAGGTTCGAGAAACGGATGCGGAGAGCTGTTCGTTCTTGACGAAGTCGAGGTAATTCGTAAGTCCATTAAATGATGGGGGCTTATACGATGTAAGGGTGTAGTCATAGAAACTTAAGCCCAACATCCATAGAGTTGGGAGAACATTTAGTAAGGCAAAGAATATGAGGACTGGCGTGAGAAGTAACCAGCTGATGCCCCGATTTGTCTTGAAGACATTTTTCGGCCTTTCTTTTATCTTTGCCTCAAAATCGCGCGGGCTAACCGACATTGTCACTCCTTCAAAATCGAAAAACGAGCGAGGTTATAAGAGAAGTTGTCCTAACACCCCGAAGGCTATTAGGACAACTTCAATTGCATTAACTTAGATCTTCAGCGAATCTACATTGTCTGGTGGAGCAGTCTCTGTCCGACCAGCTTTGAAGAGAATCTGCTGTTGTTTTGCAGCGGCATACTCAAGAGCTTCTTTTGCGGTCTTGACTTGTCCGGTTGCATATCCGTTAAACGCTGCCTGTTGTACGGCGAGCATTTCAGCATATTCAGGTAGATGCCAAAAGTCTTGTGAACGTCCTTCTTCAAGCATGTAAAGAAACGGCTTCACGTAATGAGCTACTGCCAGGTATTCAGGATTTGCAGCACCTTCCTTGCTCCATGGAAGTCCACCATTTTCCTTGATGAACTTATCCTGAGTTTCCTTGGTGTACCACCACTTGAGAACGTCAACAGCAACGCGCATGTGATCATCATCATTGAACGCATTTATCACCCATGGCTGACCACCCATCGCACCGATGAGTTGTCCATTCCACTTTGGAATGGGGATAGAGATGACCTTGTCTGCAGGGACTTTGTCAGATGACATGAACTTTCCGACCGCCAACCACTGCCAAGCCGAGAAGACCTTGCCTTGGACGAAGAGGTCAATCATGTCGCCGATACCGAAGGCTGCGAAGTTTGCAGGCTGATACTTCTTCAAGCCTACGAATTGCTCCATTGCCTTCTCGTTCTCTGGTGAATTGAGAATTCCATAAACATCGTTTGTCTCAGGATTCCAGATCTTGCCGCCGGTCGAATATGCAAATGGATAGTAAGCGCAGCTAAAGAAGTCATACTCTTTGGAGTACATCAACGCTGTTCCGAACATACCCTTTGCTGGACGGTGGAAGAATTCAATGATCTCAACCAAAGCATCGAACTCTATATTGCTGAGTTCGTCATAGGTTGATGGAAGATCTTTGCCAGTTTTCTGTTTGAAGGCTGCTTGCTCTTTTGGATCTTCAAGCATGTCCTTTCGAAGGAATACACCTTGAGTATCTGGCATTTGTGGGAAGCCCCAACGAATGCCGGAACCATCTGGATAAACCTGATAGGTGTTTGTTACCAAGGAAGAGAATGGCTCGATGTCGAGTTCAGGGTTCGCCGCGAAGACATCATCTGCCTTAACGATCCAACCTGGCTCGGAGAGTGCTCCCAGCCACTGTGAGTCAACGATAAGTAAGTTGAACTCTTGTGACTGCGAGGCGAGAGTGGGAGCTACCTTCTGGAAGAGTTCACCGAAAGGTGCCTCTGCGAATGTAATCTTATTAACGGTGTAACCGAAATTGTCCATCGCATACTTTTGGAAGTCTGCCCATTGTGTTTCAGGGGCAGCGCTTGGAGGCCAACCTCCAATGCGGGAGTAAGCGAAGTCAATCGTCTTACCTTGCATATTTTCCGCATTACTTCCGTAAAGCGGACTGTCTTTTGCTAGCGAACCAGAATCTCCCCCACTGCTGCATGCGGAGAGAAGGCCAGATAGTGAAACTGCTGCACCAGCTGCAACTCCACCCTTAAGCAAAAGGCGACGATCTATTGTCTTATCTAGAATTTGAGACAAGAGGACTCCTTTTGTCGATAACTTTTTCTGATGCCCCGATTGAGGCATCGGCCCGATTTAAGGACATTTTTTCCGCTCAGTCAAGCGTTTTCACAGGAATTTTTGGGTGGGTTCCCAGTGGCCCTTAGCGTAATTCCTGCCATGGAGGTAGCCTCGGAACGGGGTCCTATCCTTTGGTGCGCCCTTGAGAAAGGCAGTGTAGGTCTGTGCGTATTGTCGTTGGTTGCGATAGTAATGGCGTCGCATTAAAAGACGCCTTGGTCGGAATTCTCCGAGAGAACGCGCGGGTATCAAGTATCGAAGATTTAGGAGTAAAAGGCGCTGATGACGCAACACTCTACCCAGAGATCGGTTTTGCGCTAGCGAAAAAAATTTCACTCCAGAAAGCTGATCGCGGTCTGCTGATCTGTGGTACGGGAATCGGGATGGCCATATCTGCCAATAAAGTTCCTGGAATTCGGGCGGCTACAACTCATGATCCGTACTCTCTGGAGCGCGCCATACTCAGTAATGATTGCCAGGTGATCTGCATGGGCGCGAAAGTAATCACCCGTGAAAATGCCGAGAAATTGATTTCACAATGGCTCGACTATGAGTTTGATGAAAAGAGTCCCTCGCATGCCAAGGTTGAACGGATTAACGTTTTAGAAGCTGAGAACCGAAACAGTTAGCAACCGATCCAGGGGAAGGGGTATGAGGAGAGATGAGTAAGGAGAAAATTATTTTTCCTATCGCCGATGGCGTTGAGGATCTTGAGTATTGGGTGACCAGAATGCGTCTTGAGGAAGAGGGTTACACTGTTCGTAGCGTTGGATTAGCGAAAGAAAATGTCGTTGGAAAGAATGGTCTTGTCATTCCCGTAGAAGAAGTCATCGGTGAGAGCAAGTCAAGTGACATCGTTGGAATAGTGCTTGCTGGTGGCTGGGCTCCTGACAAGCTCCGCCGATATTCAGCTATAAATGATCTCATTGCAGCCGTCAATGCTGAAGGCAAGGTGATCGGAACGATTTGCCACGGCGGATTACTTGCAATCTCAGCCAGGATTGTAGCGGGGAAAAAGGCAACGGGATCACTGGGGATCAGAGACGACCTCGTTAATGCCGGTGCTATCTGGGTTGATGAATCAGCTTTTACCGAAGGAAATTTGGTCTGGGGTCGAGTTGTTGCAGACATTCCAAATTTCTGTCGCGAACTTGTTTCTGCATTAGCAAGGCAGAAGAGCTAAGCGCTCGCTATTCCTTCCGCAAAACCTTGGAGCACGATTGCTAGCGATGTTGCGCCAGCATCTTGGTGTCCCACGGCTCGATCTCCGAGTCGCGCTGCGCGGCCGCGTTTAGGTACGAGATCTTTTGTGGAGATAGCAGCCGCAAGAGCCACTTGGCCAGTTGAGGATAGAGCATCATTGAGGGAACTATTTTGTGATGCGAGATTCCTGATATGTTCAACAGCGGGGAAGAAAGAATCGAGCATCGTTTTGTCGCCTAACTCTGCCTGACCAAGAGTCTTGACTGATTGGGCCATGGCTTCGTAAACCAACGCCCAATCTTCAACATGATTGAGATCACTCTTTCCATGAGCGGCTTTTGCAGCTGCAGCGAAGGCAGCTTCATATAGTGGTCCGATTGTTGCGCCGACTCCATCGGCATAAGCATCCGCAGCAGATTGGAAGACATCAGCGGGAAGAACAGAGTCAGGCAGATCCTTCATGGCTCTGGTGACGGCGCGCATACCAATAGTCATGGAGACGCCATGATCGCCATCTCCTACGGCACCATCGAGTTCGCAGAGATAATCCTTGTTAGATTCGACCTTCGCTGCAACATGCAGGAGCGTTTGTATGATTTTTTTGGCATCGATGTTCGACATTTGAGTTTTCCTTTCTGGGACCTAATAGCTCGGGAGGCTAACTCCTGGTGTACATACAAGTTTTAATGACCGAATTCTGGATTAAGTCGTGCATCTCGGTATCAAGGCGCATCAAACTAACTGAGGTCCCAGCCATCTCCAGCGCCGTGACTTGCTCGCCGACATGCTTGAAGCGGATCTTGATTTTCTTGGCATCGCAGATTGCAGCAACTCGTCGATATACGACGTAGAGCTCCTCTGCTGGCGAGCCGCCTAAACCATTGACCAAGAGCGCGACATCCGAACCGTTAAAGTCGAGATCAGCAAGGATTGCATCCATCATCTCGTCAACAATAGAATCGATGGAGCGCACTTTCACGCGCTTGATACCGGGCTCACCGTGTATTCCAAGTCCAATCTCCATCTCATCATCGGGTAAATGGAATGTTGGCTGACCGTTTGCTGGAACGGTGCATGAAGTTAATCCCACTCCAACAGTTCGGGTATTTGCATTTGCCTTTCGGGTGACGGCAACTACATCTTCGAGCGGAGCTAGTTCCTCAGCTTTTGCGCCGGCAATATGCCAAACCAGAAAAAGACCTCCTATGCCGCGACGTTTTTCCAACTCTGCTTTTGGTGATGACAGCACATCATCATTGAGAACTACCGTGTCCACATTAATTCCCATGGCGCGACACTCATCTTGAGCTTTGTCGAAGTTGATGCAATCGCCTTGGTAATTGCCGTAGGTGTACATAACTCCGGCACCAGAATTGACGGCGAGGGTTGCTTCGATGATTGGTTTTGCTGGTGGCGAAGCAAAAATATTTCCAAAGGCGGCTCCATCTGCCATTCCTTTTCCAACATAACCTGCGAAAGCGGGAAGGTGGCCAGAACCGCCGCCAACGACGATTCCCACTTTTCCAGGAATCGGAGATTCCAAACGGGCGATCGAGCGCTTGCCTACTGCCTTAACAATGTGGTCGTTGGCGCGGACAAAACCTTCAAACATTTCATCGACCACTTCAAATGGATCATTGATCAGTTTTTTCATGAAAGTAATCCCTTCTTCAGCAACTGCGGAGTGAGAGGAGGGTAAATGGGCGCAGGAAGGTGGTCAATAGATTTGCGCTCCTCGCCTTTAATCACCTAGTGGAAGAGTAGGAGTGGAGGCGATGAAAGCCAAGGTTGACTCGAAGTCGACAATGCCGGCATCGGATCCCAAGCCAGATGCCACCAGGGAACCGCAGGCGCTGGCAAGTCGCGCCGATTCTTCAAGAGACATGTTGCGAGCCAAACCTGCGATGAATCCAGCGCTCCACGCATCTCCGCAACCAGTGGTGTCGACAACATTTACCTGAAATGCGGGCATACGAACTCGAGAACCATCAGCGCTGACAATTAAACTGCCGCGCGCCCCCATCTTGAGGACGACATGTTTAGCGCCCGCTTTGATGAAGAATTCACAGATCTGATCGATATCTTTCATTCCTGTGATCATTTCTGCCTCTTCAAGATTTGGCATGAAGTAATCAAGATAAGGCATGCTGGGCAGAATTTTCTCCGCCATACGATCTTGCTTTACCCCCAAGATGTCCATTGTTGTGATCGCTCCAGCCGCTTTAGCCAGCTTCAAGGTCTTTACAGTGTCTTCGCCATCAAATTTGGGCATTAAGAAAAAACCTGCGACGTGGACAAAATCCGCTTGTGCAATCACATCCTGTGGCATATCTTGAAAAGTAAGATAGGCATTCGAGCCCATAACATGTAGCGCTGGTCTCTCACCGTTAGGACGAATCGGCAACATGGTTCCCGAGGTTTGCACGCCAGTTTTTCGAACCATGTATTTCGTTTCAACGTCGTAGCGATCCAGGATCCCAATCAAAATACTGCCCATTTCGTCGTTGCCGACAGCACCGACGGCAGTTACCTGACATCCCAGTTTGGCGAGGTCGACCGAAGTTCCCGCTGCAGTTCCGGCAGCTGTAATTCTGATTTCATCGATTAACGCGATGCCTTGTCCCAAAGGGATCTCTGAGACATATCGGCCGAGGACATCGAGGATGTGGACTCCGATAGAGACGATTTTTGCCATCACACGCCTCTCTTCTTTCGCGTACTTTCGCTAATGACTTAGTACTGCCTCTCCATAGTACCCATTACGGGTCAACCTATGAAAGGGGTGATTACTGATCGCCCCGACTTGGCAAGCGAAGGTAAAGTTTCACAAGTGAAGAGCTCTCGTTCCTATGTAATTCAAACTCTGGGTTGCCAGATGAATGTTCATGACTCTGAACGTATTGCAGGCTCGCTAGATGCTGCCGGCTACATCCCTGCACCAGATGGATCTGATCCTGATCTAATCGTCTTTAATACCTGTGCGGTCCGCGAGAATGCTGATAATAAGTTATATGGCCACCTAAGTTTCCTCGCGCCAGAAAAGAAGTTAAGGCCAGAGCTGCAGATAGCAATCGGTGGCTGTCTTGCCCAAAAAGATAAATCAGTGATTTTGGAGAAAGCGCCTTATGTTGATGTGGTTTTCGGGACCCACAATATGGGATCGCTGCCCGCTCTACTAGAGAGAGCAAGGGTTGAAAAGAGAGCACAGATTGAAATTAAAGAATCGCTAGAGCACTTTCCTTCAACTCTTCCCGCTCGTCGACACTCACCATTTTCAGCTTGGGTCTCAATATCAGTTGGATGTAATAACACCTGCACCTTCTGCATCGTTCCAGCGCTTCGAGGCAGAGAGAAAGATCGCAGTAGCGCTGAGATATTAAGCGAGATTAGAGCTCTTGTTGCAGATGGAGTTATTGAGATAACTCTTTTGGGTCAGAATGTAAATGCCTATGGTGTGGACTTTGGCGATCGGGGAGCCTTTGCCAAATTACTTAGAGCCTGCGGCGAAATTGAGGGCCTGGAGCGAGTTCGCTTCATGTCTCCTCATCCAAGAGATTTCACCGATGATGTAATCCAAGCAATGGCTGAAACAAAAAATGTGATGCCCCATCTTCATATGCCACTGCAATCTGGATCTGATGCAATCTTGGCAGCGATGCGCCGCTCTTATCGAGTTGATCGCTATCGCTCAATTATTAGCAAAGTTCGAAGCGCTCTTCCTAACGCAACTATTACTACTGATGTCATTGTGGGATTTCCTGGCGAGAGCGAAGCAGATTTTGAAGCAACTCTTGATTTATGTAGCGAGGTCGGTTTTCTTGCGGCATATAGCTTTAAGTATTCAAAGCGCCCAGGCACCCCAGCTGCTGTTATGGAGAATCAGATTCCAGAGCAGATCGTTGCCCAGCGCTATGACCGCCTCCACCAACAGATAAATCAAGTTGCAGCTCGGTTAAATAATGAAGTACTTGGCAAAAGAGTTGAAGTATTAATCACTGATATTGATGGAACTAGCGCAACTGGAAAGAGTAGAGATTTTCGTCTCGTTCACTTTGAAGCCCCAGCAACTGCTCGGCCAGGAGATATTGCTGAGTTAACAATTAGAGAGACAAAGGCTCACTTCATCCTTGGAGATAGCCAGAGTGTAAGTATTCGCCCATCAAGAGGCGGGGATGCCTTTAGCTCCAGAAAAGCTGAGGCAGAGTCAAAAGGAGTAGCGCTAGGAATGCCGACTCTAAAGAGCGTTCACTCTAAATGAGCGTCATTGTTATCTGTGGAGCAACTGCAACTGGAAAAAGTGATTTAGCTTTATCACTTGCTGAGGCTATTGGGGGCGAGATAGTAAATGCCGACTCAATGCAGCTCTATAAAGGCATGGATATAGGAACTGCAAAGCTGCCACTTAGCATGCGGCGAGGAATCCCGCATCACTTACTTGATGTTTTAAGGGTTAATCAAGAGGCATCTGTTGCTCAGTATCAAATCGATGCTAGAAATATAATTGATCAGCTCTTAGAGCTAAATAAACCAGCAATTGTTGTTGGCGGAACTGGGCTCTATATCAAAGCGATTTTAGATGATCTTAATTTTCCAGATACTGATCCAGCGCTACGAGAGAAGATTGCGAAGCAAGGTCAAGAGTTAGGTCCGGATGTAATGCATCAAAGGCTTGCTAAGTTAGATCCAGCAGCAGCTGCTGCAATTCCTAAGGAGAATTTAAGAAGGGTAGTTCGAGCACTTGAAGTTATTGAATTAACTGGCAAGCCCTACACCGCAAATCTTCCAAGGGCTGGAAGTAGTAAGTATCCAAATGCAAAACAATTTGGCCTTGTTATGGAGCGCTCAACTCTTGCATCTCGCATCGATGCTCGAGTTGAAAAGATGTGGGATGAAGGGCTAGTAGATGAGGTTAAAGGCCTTATTTCACAAGGCTTATTGGAGGCAAGAACTGCTCAAGCCGCCCTTGGTTATGCCCAGGTAATAAAGTTTTCCAAAGGCGAGTTAAGTCAGAGCGAAGCTAAAGAGGAAACAAAACGGGCAACTAGGCAATATGCCAGAAGGCAGGAGACCTGGTTTTCAAGAGATGAGCGAATTACTTGGATTAAGGGTGGTTCAAGGCAGCAAATGCTCGAGGAAATCATCTCCTCTACTATTAGCCCTAGATGAAAGCTCCTCTTACCGCCACCTATGGCCATGGCACTGAGAATGACTTTGTAATCCTCTTTGATCCAGATGATGAGAATAATCTTTCTTCAAAACAGACTGCAGCGATCTGCAATAGGGCAAGCGGCATGGGCGCAGATGGGCTAATTAGAATAATAAAGCGCGATGGTAAATGGTTTATGGATTATCGGAATGCAGATGGCTCCCTTGCTGAGATGTGTGGCAATGGCATCAGAGTTATGGCTCGGTATCTAGTAGATAGAGGCCATCAAGTAGCAGGGATTTTTTCAATACTAACTCGTGATGGAGCTAAGTATTTAAGCGCAGATGTGGCAGGAGATATCAGTGTAAATATGGGGCAAGTTGAAGTAATCGATGGCGAAATTACAGCTGCCAATAATGGCAAAGTCTGGAGCGGGTATAACTTAAATATCGGAAATCCCCATGCCGTGGTCTTTGTTGATTCGCTAGATGATGTCGGTGATTTGAAAGATCCACCAGTGGTTCGCCCGAAAGAGGAGTATCCAGAGGGCGTTAATGTTGAATTTGTTCAATTTCTTGAAAATGGTGAACTTGTGATGAGAGTTCATGAGCGGGGAAGTGGTGAGACCAGATCTTGCGGAACTGGAACCTGCGCAGTTGCTCTTGCTGCAACCTTAAAGAAGGGGATGAAATTGCCAGCTAAATGGGTGATTAATCCACCAGGAGGAAGATTGGTTGTAGAAATTGATCCACACTCCAATGCCACGTTAACTGGCCCTGCGGTATTAATAAAAGACTTTGATCTGGAGCCCTATCTTGGCTAAGAGAAAAGAGCTGCCAGAGATAGAAGATTTAATCTCTGAGAGCCAGCAGGTGGCAGCAGAGTTTGACTCGGAAATATTTATCCCCGACTCATATCAATCAACGCAGCAAGACTTAAGTGATAGACAGGCGCTGCGAAGAGTTATTGGTCTCTCAACTGAGTTAAGTGATATCTCTGAGGCCGAATATCGCCAGTTAAGACTTGAGCGAGTAATACTTGTTGGAGTTTGGATCGAGGGAAGTGTTAAAGATGCAGAGAACTCTATGGAGGAGCTTGCCGCGCTAGCTGAGACTGCCGGATCAAAGGTATTAGATGCCCTCATTCAGCGCCGCGATAAACCAGATCCAGCAACCTTTATTGGCTCTGGAAAAGTTAGCGAGTTAAAGGCGATTGTTAAATCAACGGGGGCCGATACCGTTGTCTGCGATGGGGAGTTAAGTCCCTCTCAACTAAGAAATTTAGAAGATAAGGTAAAAGTCAAAGTAGTTGATCGTACTGCGCTAATTTTGGATATTTTTGCGCAACATGCCAAGAGCAAAGAGGGTAAGGCCCAAGTTGAGTTAGCTCAGATGAGTTATATGTTGCCCCGACTTCGCGGTTGGGGTGATTCACTATCTCGCCAGGCAGGTGGAATTGGTGGGCGCGGACCTGGTGAAACCAAGATAGAGGTAGATCGCCGCAGAATCCGCGACAAGATGTCAAAGCTTCGCAGGGAGATCGGCGATATGAAAGTAGCCCGGGATACCAAGAGACAAGAACGAAAGAGAAATTCAATTCCCTCTGTCGCAATTGCGGGATATACAAACGCTGGCAAATCATCGCTATTAAATCGTTTGACTAATGCTGGAGTTTTAGTGCAGAACGCTCTCTTTGCAACTCTTGATCCAACTGTTAGACGCTCAGAGACAAGTGATGGTTGCACCTACACGCTAACTGACACTGTGGGATTTGTTAAACACCTGCCCCATGACTTAATTGATGCCTTCAAATCAACTCTAGAGGAGGTCTCAGGAGCTGATGTAATCGTTCATGTAGTTGATGGCTCACACGGCGATCCTCTAGGTCAGATAAAGGCAGTTAGAGGAGCAGTAGCTGATATCGGGGGAGCAAAGATTCCGGAAATTATCGCTTTAAATAAGGCAGATATCGCAGATCCGCAGGTAATTGCTCAGGTGTTGATTCAAGAACCTGATGCTTATCTAATCTCAGTTCATAGCGGAGTTGGCATTGAAAAACTCATCCGCGCTATTGAGTCATCTCTTCCAAGGCCAAGGATTGAGATCAGAACTGTGCTTCCATATGACAGAGGGGATTTAGTTAGTCAGATTCACGAGCATGGGGAGATACTTAGTCAAGAGTATTTACCTGAAGGAACATCGCTTCATGCCATGGTTGATGGATCCCTCGCGCACGCCCTTGAGAAGTACTCCGTTAATTAATATTTAGAGCGAGCGAAGCACAGCTGTTACCACACCAAGAATCTCTGCTTGATTTCCATCAATAGGTTGGTAATTATCATTTGCTGGCAGTAACCAGATTTGACCGCTCTTCTTACTAAAGGTCTTAACCGTTGCCTCGCCATCTATCATCGCTGCAACAATCTCACCTTTATTTGCATCTTTCTGAGAGCGAATAACAACATAGTCGCCATCACAAATTGCAGCATCAATCATCGAATCTCCAACAACCTTGAGCATGAAGAGATCGCCCTCGCCAACAAGTGATGCAGGAAGAGGAAATAGCTCTTCAACATTTTGCTCTGCAAGAATTGGACCACCAGCTGCAATTCGACCAACTAATGGAACGTTATGAGTTCGCTCTGGCTTAATATCTTCAAATCTCTCATCACCTGGAGTTAAAACTTCTAAAGCTCTGCCGCGAGATGGGTCGCGACGGATCCAGCCTTTTGATTCAAGTGCCTCTAATTGATATTTAACACTTGATGGGGAGGAGAGCCCTGCGGCTTCACCGATCTCACGCATTGAGGGGGGATAGCCATTTGTCTCCATCGCCTCTTTAATTGCCAGAAGGATCTTGGTCTGCCTTGGGGTGAGGCCATTTTCATCTACGGGGCCATCAGGCAGCTCTGTCAGCTTTGAAGGGTTTTTGCTCATGGGTTGAGTTTAGAACAAAGTTGCGAAGAAATCAAACAAATGTTCTAAAAAAACTTGCCGATGTCGGTGGGTAGGTGTACCTTTGCTCTTAGAACAGACGTTCGAAGAGTATCCCCACTCTCTGATTAGCTCGGTTCTAGAAGTATCTGGAGAGAAGAAGATGACGACGATCGCCATCAATCCGTTCCTTGCTAAAGATGCCAGGCGCGTGAAAACCCCTATAAATCAAGGCCCAGCAGCTCTGCGACTAACCCCCCGTGGTCGAGGGCTAGCAAGGTTGGCCGTCATCTCTTCACTCTCCATACTGCTTCTCTCTGGCTTTGCCGCCTTTAATGGCGCAACAGCTGGATCCAATAGCGAGTCAATCTCAAGTCCTTATGTGAAGATCAGCGTTAAGCCAGGCGATACCCTCTGGTCAATTGCCGAGGGGATAGCGCCGCAGGCCGATAGACGAGCTTTGGTTGCAGATATTGTTGAAGTCAATAACTTGAAATCACCAAACCTGCAGGCTGGCCAGAAGATTTATATCCCGACACGCCCGTAGAGGCTTAATCTCGTTTTAAGTTGTGGAACTCTCAACTGTTGCTTTACTCTTACCCCTAGATATTGGGGTTGTTTTAGGATATGCTTCCATAAGTAGTGGTTGGCTTCTAAGGCTCCAATACACCCGATTTCAGGAAATACCCATGATTGAGAGGACGACACGCCGTGATCTGCCCCTTCTGTCGTTATGAGGATTCGAGAGTAATTGACTCGCGCCCAAGTGATGAAGGCAGCTCAATTCGTCGCAGGAGAGAGTGCACCCAATGCGGTTCACGCTTTTCAACCTCTGAAACTGCGGTTCTCTCGATTATCAAACGCAGTGGAGCAACAGAGCCCTTTAGCCGCGAGAAAGTTATCAACGGTGTTCGTAAGGCATGCCAGAACCGCCCAGTTGATGACGATGATCTAGCGCTACTAGCAATGAGGGTCGAGGAGGCGCTGCGCTCCACAGGACAGGCAGAGATCGAAGCTCAAGACGTTGGCATGGCTATCTTGCCGCCACTTCGTGAATTAGATGAGGTCGCCTACCTGCGATATGCCTCGGTATACCGTAACTTCTCCTCCCTTGAAGATTTCGAAGGCGAGATCGCTCTTCTCCGGGCCCTGCCGATCGAAAAGTCAGAAATAGAGAGCGAATCTCAAGTTGCCTCCCCGCAACTTAAATGAAAAGTCCGATAAGTAGATAGCAGAGAAAAAATTAAATAAAAAAAGATAGAAAAGTTTTAAAAACAAAATTAAAAATTCAAGAAGAAACTGGAGAAATTAGAAATGTCGGACACAGTAATCAATCGCCCATCGGGGAAAGCCAAGTCAGGAAAAGGCTTAAGTATGGAGCGGATTTACACCACAGCTGGTCAACACCCATATGAAGCTGTTAATTGGGAGAGACGCGATGTGGTGCAGACCAACTGGAAGAGCGGCGAAGTTGTCTTTGAGCAACGCGGCGTTGAGTATCCAGATTTCTGGTCAGTTAATGCCTCAACCATTGTTACAACAAAGTATTTCCGCGGCGCAGTGGGAGCTGAAAATAGAGAGTACTCATTAAAGCAAGTTATCGATCGCGTTGTTCTTACCTACACCAAAGCTGGAAAAGAACATGGTTATTTTGCAACTCCAGAAGATGCTGAAATTTTTGAACATGAATTAACTTATATGCTCCTGCACCAGGTATTTTCCTTTAACTCTCCAGTATGGTTTAACGTAGGAACATCAGCCCCACAGCAAGTATCTGCCTGTTTCATCCTCTCAGTTGATGACACGATGGAATCGATCCTTAACTGGTATCGCGAAGAGGGCATGATCTTCAAAGGTGGTTCAGGAGCCGGTTTAAATCTCTCTCGGATTCGCTCCTCAAAAGAGCTATTGAAATCTGGGGGCACTGCCTCAGGCCCAGTTTCATTTATGCGCGGGGCTGATTCCTCTGCTGGAACAATCAAATCAGGTGGCGCAACTAGAAGAGCTGCCAAGATGGTTGTTCTAGATATCGATCATCCAGATATTGAAGAATTTATTGAAACTAAGGTAAGAGAAGAAGACAAGATTCGCGCCCTTCGCGATGCTGGCTTTGATATGGATCTTGGCGGCAAAGACATCATCTCTGTGCAATATCAAAATGCCAATAACTCTGTCCGTGTTAATGATGAATTCATGCGCGCTTATGAAAATGGAGCCAAGTTTGGTCTTACCGCTCGCGCAACAGGTGAGGTAATTGAAGAGGTTGATTCTCGTCAACTATTTCGCAAGATGGCAGAGGCTGCCTGGGCTTGCGCAGATCCTGGAATACAATATGACACGACAATCAATGATTGGCATACCAGCCCTGAGACCGGGCGCATCAATGCCTCAAATCCTTGCTCGGAATATATGTCACTTGATAACTCCTCATGCAACCTAGCTTCTTTAAATCTTATGAAGTTTTTAAAGAGCGATGGATCATTTGATGCAAAGAACTTTGTTAAGGCAGTTGAGATGATCATTACTGCAATGGATATCTCAATTTGTTTTGCAGATTTCCCAACCGAGGCAATCGGCGTAACAACAAGGGCCTATCGCCAACTAGGAATTGGTTATGCAAACCTCGGCGCTCTTTTAATGGCATCAGGACTTGCTTATGATTCAGAGGGCGGAAGAGCCCTAGCTGGAGCAATCACCTCACTTATGACCGGTACTTCATATCGCAGATCCGCTGAGATGGCTGGAATTGTTGGCCCATATGAGGGCTATGCCAGAAATGCAGCTCCTCATACTCGAGTAATGAAGAAGCACCAGGCTGCATCACTTTCTGCCAAATCAGTTTCAACTCTTGATAGAGATGTTTTAGCTGAGGCTAATAAGCAATGGGATAGCTGTATTGCACTTGGCGAGAAGAATGGCTGGAGAAATGCTCAAGCATCAGTTCTTGCGCCAACTGGAACTATCGGCTTGATGATGGATTGCGATACCACTGGTATTGAGCCTGATTTCTCACTAGTTAAGTTTAAGAAGATGGTTGGTGGCGGATCCCTCCAGATTGTTAACCAGACCGTCCCACAAGCTCTAAAGAAGTTGGGCTATACCGATGAGACTATTGAAGCGATTGTGGAATACATCGCCGCTAATGGCCATGTAGTTGATGCCCCAGGGCTAAAGGTTGAGCATTACGATGTCTTTGATTGCGCGCTTGGAACAAGATCTATTGCGCCAATGGGCCATGTAAGAATGATGGCTGCCTGCCAACCATTCCTCTCCGGGGCTATCTCAAAGACGGTAAATCTTCCTGCCGATGCAAGCGTTGAAGATGTTGAAGAGGTTTATTACGAAGGATGGAAGTTGGGGCTTAAGGCTCTTGCTGTTTATCGCGATAGTTGCAAAGTTGGTCAGCCACTCTCTGATGCAAAGTCAAAGAACAATGGCAAAGACGATCAGGTAAGCGCAGCTCCTGCTCCTGCAACTCGTAAGCGCCTACCAAAGTCACGTCCTTCCAGAACAACTTCGTTCTCAGTTGGCGGGGCAGAGGGTTATATGAATGCTGGAACATATGAAGATGGCCAGCTAGGTGAGATCTTCTTAAAACTTGGCAAGCAGGGTTCAACTCTTGCTGGTGTTATGGATGTCTTCTCAATTGCAGTATCAATTGGTCTGCAATATGGCGTTCCGCTAGAGACCTATGTTTCTAAGTTCACAAACTCTCGCTTTGAGCCATCTGGAATAACTGATGATCCAGATATTCGGATGGCCCAATCAATGATGGATTACATCTTCCGTCGCCTTGCTCTTGATTACCTGCCATATGAAGAGCGCGCAGCATTTGGTATCTATACCGCAGCAGAGCGAGCAGCAGCCCTTGAAACCGGCGAGTATGCTCAAATTGTTGAGGCAAAACCTGAGGTAGTTGAGGAGAAGAAGTTCAGCGCGCCAGCTGCAAAGCCTGCAAAGGCTGATACTTCCCTCCACCAAATTGGTTCTTCAACAGAGCTGCTAGAGAAGATCGCCGGCGTTAAATCAGATGCTCCACTCTGTGTTACCTGTGGCGTAAAGATGAGAGCTTCAGGCGCCTGCTATGTCTGTGAAGGTTGTGGCAATACCTCAGGATGTAGCTAGAAAAAGTAATTACAGGAGAGCTTGCCTCTGCTTGATCACTAACCCCTCGAAGAAATTTCGGGGGGTTAAATCATTTAACGCTATTTATTTAGAGTTTAAATAAGCATTTCTAATCAATGAATGTGAATTCAGAATAAGGTTGCCACTATGAGCGCAGAGTCAGTAAGAAAGGCGCTAGAGGCAGCAGTTGAGGCAATTGGTGGAAGCCAGAGAGCCGGCCAGATAGCAATGGCAGAGGCAGTGGCAAACGCCCTTGAAGATCGCCATCACCTCCTTGTTCAAGCCGGGACTGGAACTGGAAAATCACTTGCTTATTTAGTGCCAGCGCTAGTTCATGGCAAACGAGTCCTTGTTGCAACAGCAACTCTTGCGCTGCAGCGACAATTAATTGAGCGCGATCTTCCTAAGGTTCAAAAGGCGTTAGAGAAAGAATTGGGAAGAAGCATCTCCTTTGCTGTTTATAAAGGGGTTGGAAATTATCTCTGTCTGCAGAAGATGAATGCTGATGACCCTGGCGTTGATAGCCAGGTATTAGTTGAGATTTCATCACTTGAATCAGATGCTCGCCGCCTTCGCCAGTGGGCGAGTAGAGATGGAATATCGGGGGATCGAGATGATGCCCCTGAGGTTGATAGACGAGTCTGGCTTGCTAATTCAACCTCTGGACGAGAGTGCGTGGGAGTTGATGAATGTCGCTTTGGAGCGCAATGTTTTGCAGTGAAGGCTAAAACTAAAGCCCAGAGCGCAGATATTGTCGTCACTAATCACACCTTACTTGCCATTGAAATTGTGGACTCTCATCCGATATTGCCAGAGCGAGATGCAGTGATTTTAGATGAGGCTCATGAGTTTATGGATCGCACTACTCAAGCAGTAACCGAGGAGCTAACTGCAGCAAGAGCTAGTAGAGCAGCAAATATGCTGCGAAAGCACCTTCCAGGAAAAGCTGCTGAAGCGCTGGGCAAAGCTTGCGATGGGTTTAGCAGAGCACTTGATGAGTATGGCCAAGAGTTTCGAATTAAAAGCAGCGATGAGCGAAAGCTTCAAGAACTACCTCTGCTTCTTGCCCCTTGGGTCAGAAAGATTAAAGAGGCGGCAGAGAGCGCTATTGCGCTAATTAATGCCGATTCACTAATTGTTGATCCAGATGCTTTAGCTGAGCGGGCTCGAGTAAAGGGAGCGGTCAATGAAATAAAAGTCACTGCATCAAAGATGCTAAAGATTGGCAGCAATCAAGTGCTCTGGTTTGAACCAACATTTTCCACTCTCTATCTTGCTCCACTAGAAGTCTCACATTTATTACGCGAGAACTTATTTACTAAAACCCCAGTTATCGCAACAAGTGCAACCTTGAGCGTTGGGAATAGTTTTGCTGCAATTGCTAAGAGCTTTGGCATTGATCCGCTAGAGGCTAGCCAAGATGAAAGTAGTGATAGCGGAGGAGATATTGATCCAGAAAATTTAGTATCACTTGATGTTGGTTCACCTTTTGATTTTGCAAGTCAAGGAGCGCTCTATCTTCCAAGAGATCTTCCAGAGCCAACAAGAGATGGGCCAAGTCCGCAGGCTCTAGTTGAGCTAGGTGAGTTAATTGATGCTGCAGGGGGAAGAACACTGGCGCTATTTTCATCATGGCGCGGTGTTGAAATGGCAGATGAACATCTAAGGCGAGTTTTAGCAGAGCTTCCGATTAAGATCATTACTCAAAGACGGGGCGATAGCGTTGGAGTCTTAGTTGAAAAATTTGCCAGTGATCCCACCTCAATTTTGCTTGGAACGATGAGCCTTTGGCAGGGAGTTGATGTGCCGGGGCCATCTTGTATTTTGGTAGCAATTGATCGAATACCTTTTCCCAGACCAGATGATCCGGTGATGTCGGCAAGAGCTGCCCAGATAGATGCATCTGGCGGCTCAGGTTTTATGCAAGTCTCACTTCCAAGGGCTGCTCTACTTCTTGCGCAGGGAACAGGAAGGCTAATTCGATCCATTGATGATCGCGGGGTAGTGGCAATCCTTGATTCAAGAATTGTTAATAAACGCTATGGATCGGTGCTTTTAAACTCTATGCCGCCGCTCTGGAGAAGTAGCGATGGGGCGGTTATCAAAGAATCTCTTAAAAGACTTTCGAGCCAATACAGCTCCACAGGGCAGTAATCTCCCCAAAGTCTTAGTTTTTCCAGTTTAGAGATGAGATCAAGAAGGCATTATCTGCTGGATGCGGATGACTCTAGTTGCAATGTTAATTATCTTTTCATCTATAAATGCTGCCTATGGAGCTTGTGAAGGTGAGACCTGTATTGATGTTAAAGCTAATCAAGAAAGCAACGAAGTTGTAATCACAGTTAAGAAGGGCAAGGCGGGCAGTCAGGTATCAACTGCGCCAAAGCCAAGACCAACTTCAACTACAAAGCGGACTTGGATTCCCTGGCTTCCAAAGCCTCCTGCTGCAAGTAAGCCAGTGGCGCTAGGTCCAAAGCCATCACCAAAACCAAGAGTGAAGCGAATTTCTGGCTCTCAAATTAGCGATCAAGTTAAGAGTTTGATTCCAAGGGGAGCGATAATCACCCAACCGCTAGATAACATCTTGGTAAATCAGAGCGTTAATTTCTTAACTAATACTCCTATGCACTTCACTACCGTTCTTGTAGTTCTTGGCACGCCTATAACGATTCACTTAACTCCGGATTTTTTATGGGAGTTTGGAGATGGCAATAGCCAGAGCACCAGGCTTGCCGGAGCTCCATACCCATTGATGCTTATTGAAAATACCTATAGGAGCTCAGGCCAGAAGAGAGTTGAGTTAACAACAACTTGGAGTGGTTTTTGGCGAGCGGGTTCTCTAGCTGCGCCAATTGATGGAGCAATTGTGCAGAAGGTCAGTCGGCAGATAGATATTAGGCCTGCTCGAGGTATCTACAGGGGATAGTTATCAACATTTCAGGGCCCTAAAAATAACTTCAATCTCTCTATCCCAAGATGCTTTGCCAATGACGACACTTACAACACCTAAAGACCTTCTTGCGGCTGTTCCCTTTTTGATTGGATTTAATCCAGAGAATTCAATAGTTCTTTTGAGCCTAAAAAATGATGCAATAGCTATGGCGATTCGCATAGATTTTCCAGATCAAATCGGCGCAGATGAGCTAAAACTTCTAAACTCCCATTTATCTAGAGATAGCGCTGAAGCCATTATTGCAATCTTTTATTGCCCAGAAATTGGGCAGAGCCAGAATGAGATAATTTCAGAGATTCTTGCTGCTATCACTGAATATGGACTAAACCTTCGAGAAGTCATAACAGTTGAGAAGGATCGATATCGCTCATTAATTTGTGAAGATTTGAGCTGTTGCTCAAGTGAGGGAAACCCACTTCCAGAACTAATAGATTCTCGAATTGCTGCAGAGCAAGTGGCTCAAGGCAGGCCAATTCCTTTCGCAAATCTAAAACAGCTAGTTGATTCGATTTCGCAGCTTGATAGTGATCATGAGCTACTTGATTTAATTCGCAGCATTGAGATTATTGATTATGAGAAAGATCCAATATCTTTTCAGAGGCAAGGCGCTAGCGCAGTTAACCAATTTATGGATGAGTTTAAAACTCATGGTCTAGTCAAAGATAAGGCCTTAATTGCACTGCTTTTAGTTCGTCTATCAGATTTGCAGGTTAGAGATTACGCACTTGGAAGTGTTAGCGCCGAAAGCCTTGATCTCTACTTCACCGCCTGGAGATGGTTGCTTCGCCTTGCTCCAAAGGGCCATATCGCCCCAGTTGCTAATTTGTTTGCAGCAGTGGCTTATGAACGAGGCGATGGAGCACTTGCACAAAGAGCGCTAGATAGGGCAGATAGCGATGATCCAAGTTATGCAATGAGTAAATTACTTAGACAGGTCTTTAACTCTGGATGGGCCCCCAACTCATTTGCCCAAATGAGGAGTGAGCTACACCCCAAAATATGTAGTGAGCTTTTCTCGGGTACTATCTAGAGGTGAACATCGGCGTTCCCAAAGAGATAAAGAACCATGAGTATCGAGTCTCGCTAACCCCGGCAGGAGCCAGAGAATTTATCCGCCAGGGGCATAAAGTTTTAGTAGAAAGTTCGGCTGGTCTTGGCTGCGCAATTTCAGATGATGACTATAGAAGCGTTGGGGCAACAATTATTGCCTCAGCAGATCAGCTCTGGGCTGAGGCCGAATTAGTCTTAAAAGTAAAAGAGCCGATAGCAGCTGAATATCACCGAATGAGAGCTGGCCAAGTTCTATTTGCCTATCTTCATCTTGCTGCATCAAAAGATTGCACTGATGCGCTCAGGAAAAGTGGTATCACTGCAATTGCCTATGAAACTGTTGAGCTAAATTCCAATCTTCCTCTTCTTGCTCCAATGAGCGAGGTTGCTGGGCGTATGGCTCCACAAGTCGGCGCAGCAGCGCTGCAGGCAAGTGCAGGAGGACGCGGTGTATTGCTTGGTGGAGTTCCTGGAGTAAGACCTGGAAAGGTTCTAATTCTTGGCGGAGGAACTGCAGGTCTTGCTGCAGCAACTATTGCCCTTGGTATGAGAGCTGATGTAACGGTAGTTGATTTAAATCAGAGCAGACTTGCCTATATTGACCAGATATTTAATGGAGCAGTAAAGACTTTAGTCTCTAATACCCATGAGATTGAGCAAGAAGCACTTCTTGCAGATTTAATTATTGGAGCTGTTTTAGTACACGGCGCAAAAGCTCCGAAGTTGATTAGTAATGAGTTAGTTTCGCATTTAAAGAAGGGTTCAGTCTTAGTTGATATTGCAATTGATCAAGGTGGCTGTTTTGAGGATTCAAAGGCCACAACTCATGCAGATCCAACATATAAAGTTCATGAGAGTATCTTTTACTGCGTGGCCAATATGCCAGGAGCTCTGCCCCTGACCTCCACCTACGCCCTTTCAAATGCCACCCTGCCTTACGCCTTAGCACTTGCCAATAAGGGTTGGAAGAAGGCGCTATCTGAAAACTCTGGCCTTGCTAAGGGGCTAAATGTCCATAATGGTCAGATAACTTATAAAGCAGTGGCTCAGGCTCATGGCATGGCAAGTGTTGAGATGGACTTTTCACTCTAAATTTTCTAAAGTCCGCCTTAGGTCAAGAGTTCCAGCATTAAGCCCCGGCTAACTGGACGGCAACCCTCCACCGCGGTGGGGTGCTCCGGGTGAGGACCTGGTCGATTGCAAAGTGCATCGGCAAGCGCGGGTCTGATTCTGGAGTGGGGGAGCCCAAAGAAGATTTTGGAAAGCCCAAAAAAGAGTGAGCCCAAGGAGTTCTTGCGCCGGCTCCATCAAGCGGGCCGCTTGTAACTAGCTGGACTTTTTAAACATTTCCCCCTAACCTGCGCGCTAGGTCATGAGTCTCAGTTCATAGCCCCGGCTAACTGAGCGGCAACCCTCCACCACGGTGGGGTGCTCCGGGTGAAGACCAGGTCGATAGCAAAGCGCCATCGGCAAGCGTGGGTCTGCAAAATAATTTTTCGGGCCCCCTGAATTTAAGGGAGGTTTACTTCGTGTCATCTTTTTCCGTAACCGATACTCAATTCGAAACTCGTCAGGTTCATGCCGGTCAAGTCCCAGATCCAACAACTGGAGCAAGAGCGTTGCCTCTTTATCAGACTACGGCGTATCAATTCCGTGACACTAAGCATGCTGCGGATTTGTTCGGCCTTGCAGAGCTGGGAAATATCTACACCAGAATCATGAATCCAACGCAAGATGCAGTGGAACAGAGAATTGCATCACTTGAAGGGGGTGTGGCAGCACTGCTTCTCTCATCTGGTTCTGCCGCAACAACCTTTGCGGTTCTAAATGTTGCAGAATCTGGAGATCACATAGTCTCTTCACCATCGCTATATGGTGGAACTTATAACTTATTTCATTACACCCTGCCAAAATTTGGAATCGAAGTAACCTTTGTGGATAATCCTGAAGATCCAGAGAGTTGGAAAAAAGCTATTCGCCCCAATACCAAGGCTTTCTTTGGTGAAACTATCGCCAATCCAAAAAATGATGTATTGGATATCGAATCAGTTGCAAAAGTTGCTCATGAATTTGGAGTTCCATTAATAGTTGATAACACTGTTGCAACTCCATTTTTAATTCGCCCCATTGAACATGGCGCAGATGTTGTAGTTCACTCTGCAACAAAATTTCTCTCAGGACATGGCAATGCCGTAATTGGGGCAATAGTTGATTCTGGAAAGTTTGATTATGCAAAATATCCAGAGCGATTTAAGAGTTTCAATCAGCCAGACCCTAGCTATAACGGAATTGTTTACGCTCAGGCACTTGGTGTGGGATCTGCCTTTGGCGCGAATTTGGCCTATATCTTCAAAATTCGACTCACCCTGCTTCGTGACATCGGAGCTGCAACATCACCTTTTAATGCCTGGCTACTGGCTCAAGGACTTGAGACTCTATCGCTACGTATGGAGCGTCATGTTGATAACGCCCTAGCGACAGCTAAATGGCTAGAGAGCCATAATCAAGTTATCAAGGTCAACTATGCCTCACTTGAATCATCTCCTTGGAATAAGTTAGCTAAGAAGTATGCTCCAAAGGGCAGTGGCTCAGTCCTTTCCTTTGAAATAAAGGGTGGAATCGATGCTGGTAAAAAGTTTATTGAGGCGCTGAACATCTTCTCTCACGTAGCAAATATTGGCGATGTTCGATCTCTTGCGATTCATCCAGCGTCAACAACACACTCTCAGCTCACGCCAGCCGAACAACTTCAGGCCGGTGTAACTCCAGGTCTAGTACGACTCAGTCTTGGAATTGAGAATATTGCTGATATCAAGTCAGATCTAGAAAAAGCCTTCGCAGCCGCGAAATAATTTTCATCGGACTTTCTTGATGACAAACCCATTTGGCGTCACAGGCGCATGGCTTGAAACCCATGACCCTGGCGCGCGAATCTTTCACAAACTTGGTGATCTGATTTTGGAATCTGGTGAAGTACTTCCGGATGTCACAATCGCCTACCAAACTTGGGGAACACTCAACGCGGATCGATCAAATGCGATATTGATCAATCATGCGCTTACGGGATGGTCTGATGTTCCTTCCTGGTGGCCAGAAATGGTTGGCCCAGGTTTACCCTTCGATACCGATCGCTACTTCATCATCTGTCCCAATGTGGTTGGCGGATGCCAAGGAAGTACTGGACCCTCATCGCTTGCGCCCGATGGCAAGCGGTGGGGTTCTCGGTTTCCGTATCTCACAGTCCGCGATCTAGTTCGAGCCGAAGTTGAGCTCTCTAATCAACTAGGTATTCCAAGTTACCTACTTGCGGTAGGGCCATCATTAGGCGGAATGCGTTCCTTGGAGTGGGCTATCGAGCACCCAGACCGAATCGGCGCAATCTGCACGATTGGATCCTCAGCAGTTGCAACGGGGGATCAAATTGGAACGTGGAGCACAGAGATACATGCCATCACAGCAGACCCACATTTCAATGGCGGGGATTACTACGACCAAGAGATGGGTCCTGTGGAGGGAATGGGGATTGCGAGAAAAATTGCCCATCTGAGTTACCGCACCGAATATGAGATGGATACCCGATTTGGTCGCGATCTTCAGGGAGATGCCACTGGTCGATATGCCATTACTTCATACTTAGACCATCAAGCGTTGAAATTGCAGCGCCGATTTGATGCCAACACTTATATTGCCCTAGAAACAGCGATGATTTCGCACGATATTGGGCGAGGTCGAGGTGGGGTAGTTGCAGCCCTTGCAACGGCTCAACGCCCAGTCGTGGTGGTTTCAATTGACACCGATCGCCTCTTTCCAGCTCGATTGCAGGAGGAGATCGTTGAGCTAACTCCAACAGCCCTACCGCTAAAGCAGATTTCATCTCCCTTTGGCCATGATGGATTCTTGATAGAAGTTGAGCGTGTGGGCCAGATAATCAGGGATAGTTTGGAGCTGGCTCACTCAAAGTGAGGAATAAAGTGGTTTGGATGTGCATTTACCCCTGTGGACAATTTATAATATAGCCATAGCCGATTCCCCAAAAGGCTAGAGGAAAAAAAAGAAGTTCTGACAGTTCGTCAATTTAAAGCAAAGGACTAATTCGTGGCTGTATCTCGTGCGCCCAAAAACGCAGGTAAGAAGAAGAGCGTTGCAAAAAAGAGCACGAAGAGCGTTGCTAAAAGTTCAATAAAGAAAGATAAGAAGAACGCTAAGTCAAAAGGTCCAAGACTATTTCCTACCAAGGCTGAGCTTGAAGTGATGAAGCTTGCAAGGGAAGCAAAAGCTAAGCCAGATGAGAAGAAAGGCCCTCGCCGCTTTCCGACTAAAGCAGAAATTGAAGCAGCAAAAGCGGTGGCTGCTGGCGTTAACAAACCAGCGGGAAAAAAAGTAATTGAGAAAATTGATGGCGAGGAAGTTGAGCTAGAAGAAGTTGAGCTGGAAGATCTTGAAAAATTAGTTGCTGAAACCGGAGAAGAAGTTGTTGAAGGTGCAAGTGATGTTCGAGTCGTTAATCTAACTGAGGAAGCCAAGAAAGAAGAAGGTGAGTTCACCCTTAAGGATTCTGAAGAAGATGACGCGCCCCCTCAGACAGTTTTGACTGCAGGTGCTACTGCAGATCCAGTAAAAGACTATCTCAAGCAGATTGGTCGAGTAGCTCTACTAAATGCTGAACTTGAAGTTGAACTTGCTATGAGAATTGAAGCTGGATTATTTGCTGAAGCAAAGTTGAATTCAGGCGAGAAGATGGAACGTTCATTTAAGCGAGAGCTGGAGTGGATTGCAGAGGACGGTAAGAGAGCTAAGAATCATCTACTTGAAGCAAACCTTCGCCTCGTTGTTTCTCTTGCTAAGCGCTATACCGGTCGAGGAATGCTATTTCTTGATCTAATTCAAGAGGGAAACCTAGGTTTAATTCGTGCCGTAGAGAAATTTGATTACACCAAGGGATATAAGTTCTCAACCTATGCAACCTGGTGGATTCGCCAGGCAATCACACGCGCCATGGCAGATCAGGCAAGAACTATTCGTATTCCAGTTCATATGGTTGAAGTCATCAACAAACTTGCACGAGTTCAGCGCCAGATGCTGCAAGATCTTGGCCGAGAACCGACCCCAGAAGAGCTCGCTAAAGAGCTTGATATGACCCCTGAGAAGGTTGTTGAAGTTCAAAAATATGGTCGCGAACCGATCTCACTTCACACTCCACTTGGTGAAGAGGGAGATTCAGAGTTTGGTGATTTGATTGAAGACTCTGAGGCGATCGTTCCTGCAGATGCAGTTTCATTTACTCTCCTTCAAGAACAGCTTCACTCGGTGCTAGATACTCTCTCAGAGCGCGAGGCGGGCGTTGTTGCGATGCGCTTTGGATTAACTGATGGCCAGCCTAAGACCCTTGATGAAATCGGAAAGGTTTACGGCGTGACTCGCGAGCGTATCCGCCAGATTGAATCTAAAACTATGTCCAAGCTTCGCCATCCATCAAGATCGCAAGTACTACGCGATTATCTAGATTAGGAGATAGTTCATGTCAGAGCGTCCAAAGATTTATGTAAAGCCCAATGGTTCGATTCGCGTGAGCGGTGCCGTTGATTTTGTTGATGCAGAGGGCAATGTTCTCGAGACAAAAGAGAACTTCTCGCTCTGCCGTTGCGGCCACTCTAAAGAGAAACCATTCTGTGATGGCTCCCATCGAGATGCAGGATTCACCGCCGAATAACTCGCTCTGGGCAGAAGGTTTTAAGCAGAGCGGTAAGAGAAATGAATTTGATAGTTCTTACGATGTTGCAATAATCGGTGGCGGTTTCTCAGGGCTCTGGTCGGCCTATCACCTACTGAAGTTAGATCCCAAACTCGCTATCGTTATCTTTGAGGCAAAATCAATTGGCTATGGAGCAAGTGGAAGAAATGGTGGCTGGGTTTCATCAGATTATCCGGTCTATCGAAAAACACTTGAAAAGCGCCATGGTAGCGAGGCCACTGACAATCTTTTCAAAGAACTTGCAAATGCCATTGACGAGATCGGTCAGATTTCAGGACGGATTGCTCCTAAGGCAAGTTTTGTTAAGTCAGGAACGATCACATTTGCTAGAAATAAGGCGCAAGAGAGACGATTAAAAGAGAGCGCTGATTCAGAACATATCTGGAAGTCTGCAGATGAGATAGGTCAGTTAATTCAAGTATCTGATTTAAGGGGCGGATTATTTAATCCGCAATGCGCAACGATTAATCCATTCCAACTTGTTTTGGGGCTAGCTAACTACTTGGAGAGCAAAGGAGTAGTAATAGCCGAGGGGGCATTTGCTATCCAAACAAATGGCGGAGTCTTAGCAAATAGCTCACTAGTGAAGGCTCCAGTAGTTATTAGAGCCAGTGAGGCTTTCTCTAGGCCGGGGCGAGAATTTATCCCGCTGTACTCTCTCATGATCGCTAGTGAAGCTCTGCCTGAAGAAATCTGGGATCAAATAGGGGTAAAGGATCGCTTTACCTTTGCTGAAGGGACGCACTTGGTGAATTACGCGCAGCGCACTGGCGATAATCGCCTTGCAATTGGCGGGCGCGGGGCTAGCTATCCATTTGGCTCAAAACTTATTGAAGAAAAGGAAATGACTAGCTCAGTTCATCAAAGCTTAGAGGCAATGGCTAAGCGTTGGTTTCCCGTTTTGAAGAGTGTGAAATTTACTCATGCCTGGGGCGGGGCAGTGGCAATTACCCGTAATTGGGAGCCATATGTTCAATTTAATAAATCAACTGGATATGGCCGCCTTGGCGGCTATGCAGGAGATGGCGTAACAATGAGTTATTTAGCAAGCAAAGTATTGGCTGATTTAATTGTTGGCAGAGAAAGTAATGTCATAAATCTGCACTTTGTAAATCGCGAAATTAGAAAATGGGAGGTAGAACCACTTAGATATCTAGCAGTTAACTCGTTAGTGAAATTAAGTGGGATTGCAGATAAAGAGGAAGCTAGGACTGGGAGGCCCAGTTTGGTCTCAAGGCTTATCTCGCCGTTGATTCTGCGCTAAGGCGCTCAGTCTCATCATCTATGCGAGCGGCAGTGCTTGCTAGCCCATCTTGGTATTTCTTAGCGTGGTGAGCACAGAAAAGTAATTCAAATCCATTGGCCATTACCGCACGAACATAAGCCTGAGCTCCACAGC
>Ga0194132_10002432_pt1 | contig 34970 bp, 30 predicted proteins | sample TA2KigOf80mmetaG_FD_148612 | JGI IMG/M metagenome (GOLD analysis project Ga0194132, IMG submission 148612) | Freshwater microbial communities from Lake Tanganyika, Tanzania - TA2015054 Kigoma Offshore 80m | ecosystem: Environmental > Aquatic > Freshwater > Lake | place: Tanzania: Lake... | reverse complement strand
GTGCTGAAAAGCCTGAGCACCCAATGGCAATTGACCTATTGTGCGCTCAGATTTAGCGAATGCATTCACACTTGGCACGAAATTCGTGTAGGCGAACTTTTTCCCATACTCTGCCAGGACCACCCCGAGTGCCGCCTGCTTACGCTCCAGCCGATTTTCGAAGGCCATAGTCAATGCTTTATCCAATGTCGGTGGATTGCCAAGTTTAGGCAGACCGCCCCTTAGTTCAATTTTGGTCTCGGGGCGTACACCCAACACCTCACGCAACGCTGCGAAAGCCATATCGCTCCCAGCCTTAGCGCGAGCGAGTCCACTGCGTGCTTCAGATACCGCGAGCTGCAAGCGCAGACTGTCGGCATGATTGAGTCTACCGGCACGTTCCATGGCCTGCGCATCACTAGCCTGACTGCTGGCGACACGTACGGCGAATGCGGCAATCTCGAGCTGACGTTTCATTTCGAAAGCTTTGAGCCAAGTCTCACTAGCTTGGAACGCTACTTCAGATCGGGTTTGTTTCAACCTAAGATCTTTTAGATCCTCTTGCTTGCCCTCAAATTTGGCTTTAGTCACGAGTGCTACAGCTCCTGTGATCGGCTGCACTACGGTGAGCGAAGCGCTCCGAGTCAGCTCGGGACGAATCGTGATGGACTGTGGTCCAAAGGATGCCTTTACTGGCTCTCGCAAATGGACCTCGTTGTATTCGCCCTTAACTCGCGGTCCAACCTCAGCCCACGACCCACGTCGCTTTTCCACTTGAGCATTGCGCTCCGCCTCGGATTGTCTAATCCGGAACGATCTGCCGATCGCTAGCTGCGTTGCGTCCTGCAGACTCACAGACACCGTGTTGGCTTGATCACCAGGTACTTCTGCCGCCTTCGCTGATAAGGACCCAACGAAAAGCACTCCAAGAAACATTGTGACTTGAACATTCATGGATCGCTACCCTCGCTCTCGACTAAAGGATCTCTGATTAAATTAAACCAATGTTCTGTTTGATCGCGTAGTGATGAAAAATTGCAGTACTTAGCAATTGCAGCCTCAGTCAAACCAATGCCCTTAAGCATGAAGAGTACAATCTGCTGCTGAAGCTGATCCTCGGTCACTGGGTACGCGACGACAGGATCTGGCGTCAGGCGGTACATCAGCACTGTGACGAGCAGGTGGTGACAAAACCAAAAGCGCATTTCATCCGCAAGGTCGTCGGGTACACCTTCAGCTGGAATATCACCAGCCTGTTTAGCGGCGATCACGCTGCGTTGCATCGTCGCGGCCATGCGCGACACCGCACGCTGTAGGTAAAGTCGTGCGAACTCACCGTCCTCAAGGACACTATGCATCATCAGCCGGGGAAAGATTTGATTACCACCACTGCCGCCCATGACGGCCTTGTCTATAACCATTTTAGTTTGGAAGTAGAGCAGCTCGACCAGAGTGGCCGTTGATGGTTCGAGTCCGGACAGCACGGTCTTGAGCTCCTCACGCGGCTGGCAGCAATGGTCCTGCACCGCACTATAGAGCTCCTCCTTACTCGGAAAGTGCTGGTAGAGCAGAGCCTCGGATACTCCGGCCGTGGTCGCCAATTGCCGCGTCGTAACCCCCCGAAAACCCACCTGAGCAAACAACGGCAAGGCCGCTTCAATCAGCTGCTGGCGGCGCTCGTTCGAGCTAACCCGACGTTTTCTTTTATTTTTATTGGATGCTTGCGACAAGCCATGCGACCTTCATTAAGTAAGTGAGTGCTTACTTACTAATTATAGATGGTTTGGGCAAGGCCTGTCCAACATGTTCAGGTAAACTCATCTCGCCAAAAAAATCTCCGTACCTCAGGCCCATCGACTGAGATACCATCAGGCGGAACACGCGAGACGATCCACACGAGGCTTGAACATGGCTACTAAATCAGTCCAAATCATCGGTGTACCCCTAGATTTAGGCGCGAACATGCGCGGCGCTAATATGGGGCCGTCGGCGATTCGGATTGCTGATCTCCATCAAAAGATCTCAGTCCTTGGCTACCAGCCCCACGATGTCGGGGACCTGCCGGTGCCTGTACGCGACACACTACCCGTGGCGGCAACGCAGGAACGTTTTCGTCATCAGATTGTCACGGCTTGCCGCGATCTGGAGCAAGAGGTTCACACAGCTCTTTCCGCCGATCGCATACCTATCGTACTCGGTGGCGATCATTCCATAGCGATCGGCACCATAGCAGGGGTCAGTCGCTACTTTCGTGAGAGGCAGCAGCATATCGGCCTGATTTGGATCGATGCCCATGCCGACTGTAATACTCCGGAGTCATCACCGTCGGGTAATATCCACGGTATGCCACTTTCCATCGCGCTCGGACATGGGCACCCAGATTTAGTCGCCATTGGAGGCCAAGGCCCTAAAGTTAGACCAGAAAATGTCGCCTTGATCGGCATTAGGACGCTCGACGGCGCGGAAAAAGACATCCTCCGCCGCAGTGGCATCCGTTACTTTACTATGCGCGAGATCGATGAACGTGGTATGCACGCGGTCATGAAGGATGCGGTAGCTGCCGCCACGCGCGGTACAGCCGCTATTCATCTTTCCTTCGACATCGACGGTATCGATCCTGCCTCGGCACCAGGCGTAAGTACGCCGGTAACTGGTGGGCTCAGCTACCGCGAAGCTCACCTGGCACTCGAGATGATTGCCGACACGGGGATGCTGAGGTCGATGGAGTTCGTAGAACTTAACCCGATGACGGACCACGCCCATAAAACTGCCCAGCTAACCGTCGAGCTGGTGCAATCAGCCCTCGGCAAAGCCATTGTCTAGCACGCAAAATAGTCAGCAAGAAGAAGCTCAGAATCCCCCCAAGATCTGTTACACCCGCCTCGTTGAGTCGGGCGGAGCGCGACGCGGTCGCCTTACGCTCGCCCATGGCACGGTCGAAACACCGATCTTCATGCCCGTCGGCACGGTCGGTGCCGTCAAAAGTTTGACGCCCGAGGATCTGAAAACCATCGGTGCCAGTATCATCCTCGGCAACACTTATCACCTCTACCTGCGCCCTGGGATGGAAGTGATCGAGGCTTTCGGAGGGCTGCACAAATTTATCGGCTGGGATCGACCGCTATTGACCGATAGTGGTGGCTTCCAAATTTTCAGTTTAGGCCAGCTGAACAAACTCGATGAAACGGGTGCTCATTTTCAGAGCCACTTAGACGGCTCTAAAATAGTTCTGACCCCCGAACTTGCCGTCAAAATTCAAGAGACCATTGGCAGCGATATTCACATGGTCCTCGATGAATGCACGCCCTATCCGGCGACGCGGCAACAAGCTGAAACCTCCATGCAACGCTCAATGCGCTGGGCGGCGCGCTGCCGCCGCGCCAAGACGCGTCCTGAGCTCTGCCAATTTGGAATCGTCCAGGGCGGCGTTTACCCTGATCTACGCCAGGCCAGCGCACGCGCACTCATGGACATAGGCTTCGAGGGCTACGCCATTGGTGGCCTTTCCGTTGGCGAGACTAAACATGAGATGGCTGACATGACGGCAGCCAGTACCGAGGTACTACCAAAGGATAAGCCGCGCTATCTCATGGGCGTTGGTACACCCCTAGATCTCGTCGAAGGCGTAAACCTAGGCGTCGACATGTTTGACTGTGTCATGCCCACGCGCAATGGTCGCAATGGCTCCCTCTTCACTTCGGAGGGTCGCGTCAACATCAAGAATCAACGCTACCGTTTTGACGCGGGTCCGCTTGATCCGGCTTGTCGTTGCTATACCTGCCAGACCTTTTCGCGCGCTTATTTAAGGCATCTTTTCATTGCTGGTGAACTCACCTGCCTGCGGCTGTTCACAATCCATAATCTTACTTATTACTTGGATTTGATGGCGCGGGTGCGCACTGCGATCGAGGCGGACAACTTCGCCTCGCTACTGAGCGCTGAGCGCGACCTTTGGCGCAGCAGTGTTAATGAGGCGAAATCGTCCGTCGAAAGTTGACTAGGTATCTTAAACAACGCGGCGAAGCTGTCTCACTGGTTCGACTGCTGGGGCGATGCTGCGTAGAGCTTTGGTGACGGCCGCTTGCTGAATGAAGGCACACATCGAGTATAGAAAGCCCATCGCTGTCGAAGCGCTCATGTGCTTATGTTTGCTACCAACGGTCACGACGGAAAGTACCATGGCCGCTTTGAGCGCCTTGAGATAAACGAGTTCGGGCAAATTGCCGCGGTATTCTGGTTTACCGGTCCTGATATAACCGACACCCTGCGTCGCGAGGCGTAGCATCACATCGATTTCTTGATCGGTTACCTGCGGATCCGTCCCCATCCCGGTGAAAGTCAAAAGTTCACCCAAGGTCCGATGACGGTGCGAGATCAAATCTAAAGTTGATTTCAGGTGCTCTGAAATCTTCACCTTTGAATTCAAACCAGAAATCATCCGCCCATTGAGGAATACTAAACGATCGACGAGGCGTTCCCGCATGTTGAAGCCCCAATCAGTGATGGACATCTCAAGTAAACTGTCCCAACCCAACTGAAAGTTAATGTCGTTGATGCCAGCGTCGATGAGCTGTCTGATCTCTAACATTCCTGGTTCACATTGGCCTTTAGTGTGAGACATGCTTGTGAGTCCTATCCTCAAGGGGGGTGTACCTGTTGTACGTATCGTCTACCCTCTACCTTGCAAAGGATGTTCCCACGTTAGACCGTCGTGAATTTAGTTAGTTAGGCAAGGACCGATGTCCAATCTATAGACATGACGCCCGTCTCTGACAAGTACTTGGACACACTATCAAACGTACGCCGAATCACCGCTGGCGATAATGATCTTGCCCTCTTGCTCGAGTTTGCGTGCGATCTGCACTATTTCGGACTGGAGGTTTTCGACATCCGTCAGTTTGACGGCCGACATGGCCTCCATATCCTCACGAAGCATTTTGGCGGCGCGTTCCGACATATTTTTAAAGACCAAGTCTCGCACCGACTCGGACGCCGTTTTGAGAGCGATCTTCCACTTATCATTATTGACGTTTTTAATAAGTTCTTGGATGCCCCGGTCGTCGATCTTGACCAAGTCATCGAACGTAAACATAAGTTTACGAATCTTCTCGGCCATATCCGGATCACGTTCCTCAAGCGAATCGAGAATCTGCTCCTCAGTCGCTTTATCTATAAGGTTTAGCATCTCAGCAATAGGTTCAACACCACCGATCTTCTGCGTGTGAATGGAACCCATGGCTTGGATCTCTTGCCGCAATACATCATCGATTTCATTAATGATCTCTGGCTGCACTGCATCTAGGCGTGCGATACGCATAAGGATCTCTGTGTGCAGAGTTTCAGGCAAAATCTTGAGCGTTTCGCCGCACTTTTTAGCCTCCAAGTGGGCAAGTATTAGGGCCATCGTCTGAGGGTGCTCGTTGCGGATAAAGTTGGCGAGCGTTCGTGGATCGATCAGTTCTAGTGAATCAAGGTTAGCAGCTGACCCAAGCGACAGCTGATCGATGAGCTCGTCGGCATCGCCGCCTTTGAAGGCATTACCGATGACTTTCTTGGTAAATTCGCTACCACCATAAAAGAACTTCTTATTCTGTTGTAGAATCTCGTAGAATTCCATCATCACTTCGTCGACGATATCCTGCTCCAGACGACCCAGCCGGCTCATGGCCGAGCCGATGCGCTTAATCTCAAACTCGTTCATATTCTTAAAGATCTCGGCAGACACATCTTCGCCAAAAGAAAGTAGCAGGATAGCTGCCTTCTGCGGTCCAGAGTATTTGGTCTGTGCCATGCCGAAATCTCCATTGAAACATCTCGAGGGGGCGTGAATCCGTCATCTTTTAGTCTACGGCGGAAACTTGACGCCCAAAAGATTGTCATTTTTTTGACACTTAGCGATCAGCGCTCCCGGCAGGTCATATGAGCTAAACAAAGGCTATTTGGGAAACAGCGGCGTAACACACTGGCTTGTGCCTCTTCCATCGTGGCTCCGTACCCATAGACACTCCCCCGCTTGATGTTGGCGACGCATACCCACCGGCTACGCTCCACGTTCGCATCGTCAGTAAAGTGGTGGTAATCTCCCAGATTTTCCTGATCTACCCGATATTCCTGACCTTCCTGACTCAGTGACGTACTAGCAAACGTGAGCCCTGCCAGGACCACTAGGGACTTTGAACCGTTGCACTTTGACATGATTGTCTCCTTGGTATGCGGGGATGTTTACCTACCCATAGTCTGTCAAAAATATTTACAACTGTAGCAGGCGCTGCGGGCAGTTTCCTAGCCTCAGTGTCGCGACTCTAGGAGGTTAGCTCTGAAAAGCCTCTGAGACAGCGTTGGTACGCAACTTGCTCAAGGAGTCATGCAATTGGCGGCCTCACCGTCAATAACCGAGTTCCCCGTTACCTGCTGATCCCTGCTGATCCCGTTGATGCCCCTACTGAGGTTACTTTTGATGCAGTCCCCGTCTCCGAATCGCATGCCGCGTCACACACAGCCGAAGTCGAGTTTACTATCCCCGATCGCAAAGCTATTTTTGGCATGCAGTCTCGGCTTTTTTGTTGGCGCTGTCACGGCTAGAGCCACACTCAAGACTAAACGCTCACACACACATCTACTAGCCAAACGCAAGGCGGCACCTAAGGCCATGGCGGAGGTCTCACTACAGGCCGATCGCGATCATACCGTTTTTTCTTCAAAGCTCAGCGAAGCCCCTGCATCGGCAAACTGCATGAACGTACCGATCCGTGAGCAGGGCCCGTTCACCGTATCCTATATGCACTGTAACGAGCAGGCTTTTGAGCGAGATGGTGAGGCCGTCGAGATCACCAAAAATTTCAAGGTACCGACTGAGCTCGCGCGTCGTTTCAATTTTTGGCGTCGGATTTACTCCGTGTGGAGTAAGGAACATTACGTACTCCATATCGCCGAGTATCCTGAGGTGATTCTGTCGGTTTACGACACATCGCGACTGACGGCACCACCCATAGCTAAAGATCGTCAAATCAAAAAATTTGTCAAATCTGAGCGTGAAAGCTTTAAGAAATTACTCCTGACGATGCACCAAAACCGCGACCACGAAGAGCGGTTCACGGCTGCGATGCAACGCATCGCCACGAATATGCGCCATATCACCGACCGTAGTAAGTACCTCGTCGCGGCGACTAATCTCCGCCTTCAGCGTGGCCAAAGAGATTTCATCGCCACCGGACTAGCCGTGGCGCCTAAATACCTGCCAAGCATCGAGGCTGAATTCGAGCGCCAGGGTGTTCCTGTTGAGATCACTAGATTGGCCTTTGTCGAATCCTCTTTCAACCTGAAGGCGCAGTCCAAGGTTGGGGCGTCTGGTGTCTATCAGATCATGCCGGCAACGGGTCACCAGTATCTGCGCATGCTCGATGGTATCGATGAGCGCAACGATCCTATCAAAGCTAGTCGCGCTGCCGCCAAGTTACTACGCCTCAACTACGATCTCACTGGTGCTTGGCCACTGGCAATCACCGCTTATAACCATGGCGTTGGCGGTATTAGACGCGCCACGCAAGCTGTGAACTCACGCGATATCGTCGAGCTCATAGACAGGTACGATGGCAATCAGTTTGGTTTTGCTTCAAAGAACTTTTACGCAAGTTTCCTCGGCGTGCTTGCCACGCTACAGCAAGCTGACCGCATTTTCCCAGAAGTAGAAAAAGTCGCTCCCCTCGCATTCACAGCTCTTAGGTTGACGAAACCTTTGAGCGTCAAAGAGATCTGTCACAAATATGCCGCATCGGTGCCAGCAGTAGCGCAGCTGAACCCAGACATAAGTCCGCGGATGATCCGCTCAGGTGGCAAGTTACCGACTGGCTACATCATTAAACTACCCGCCGGAGTCAATCTGGCTGGCCGAACCCTGGCAAGCAACGCCAACTGATAACTGCACCAAATTTATAGCGGCTATTGGTCAATCTTTCAGGATTGACCAATATTTTTTTGCCCTTGAAAGTTAAGGTCCCACCATGAATTACCGATTCCATGTATGAGGACCTTTCCACAGGGAACTTGGTATGGCGTTCAGTTGGCACAATTTCATACGAATCATATTGGTGGTGTACCTTGCCGCCGTGACACGTATTGGTATGGCGGTGCCAAGCCTTGCAACGACGACTGAGCTCACAACGCGCGCACCCTTGCGGATCGCACTGAGCAAGAAGAAATCGAAAAAACTGAAGCAAGCGGCAAAACGCTCGAGGAAACAGGCCAAAGCCAAAGCGACACAGGTCCCGCATCAAGATTCTCGGTGGCAGGCACCAGCTCGTTCTCCCGATTCAGGCGAAAAGGCGGCTTGGATTCCGAAACAGGGGGCAAAATCGACTGTCAAAGAGGGCGGCTCGAAGTCCAAGCGGGCCAAAACAGCGACAGCGGCGCACAGGCGAAAACCGTCTAAACACCAGGCCAAAGCGAAAAACAAAGTAACCGAAACACCGAAGGTCACACCTAAGGCACCAGTGGTGTCTATCACCCCACCAGTGACGGCCCCACCCACGGCAGTTGTAGCAATTGAAGAACCAAGTAAGCAGCCTCCCGAACCGACAGCGACGCCCGAACCGACAGCGACGCCCGAACCGACACCCAACACCAAACCTAAGACCAAAAAGGGGCTCAGTGCCAAAGCCCTTAAGGGAGCTAAGCGTCCACCGATGGCTGATATTGAATCAGGATCCGAACACTTGGTCGATGGCGACAGTAATGCGGGTGCATCGTTTTTGATGCTGTTAACGTTCCTAGTGGCATCGGCTGGCACCTTTGTTTATTTCAAACGCCGCGAGGAACTCAGCAAGGTCGTGCGTAAACCGCAGGCTAAACCCACCGTACCGGTGGCCACGAAAGCCCGACCTGCTGCCAGTAAACCGCAATCTATTCCGGTCTCCGCCACTCCTGATCCGGTATCCCTCGCCCCGAACACAGAGGAGCCCTCATCCGATTTAGCGACAACGGCTCTCATACCTCGGACAGAGCCATGCACGTTTGAGCGCTTTGCTGAGATGCAGGTTGCGCTAAGTTGCTGGATAGAAAAAGGCACCGATGCCATGAGCAGCATGCAGACTTACTTTAATATCACTGAGCAGGAGTGGCTGACTGTCAGCGCGTATTGGAATCAGCGCTATTTGGCCGACGATGAACTCATTCGTCAGTTTAATAACCTGGCGCCGGATTTCCGCGCTAAATACGGCGGTACAGCGGCCTGACCAGGCCTCGCTCCTTGCTCGATCGTCAGGATAGGATTTGCAATTTGGCGCACTAACAGCTAACTTGCTTTATGTAGCCTTTTATCTGATTGAGCTGATCCCGCTATGTAAAGGTCCGCCAAATGATGTTCAGCCGCGAAGATTTCCGGGTGGAAAACCCTACAGACGTCCTTCATATGTTGCCCATCTTGCTGATGCTAGGCTTGGTGACGCCGTTTCTGATCGCGGCCTATACCCTAGGTTTCGTCATGGATGTCACGGGATGGTTGACAAGCGACTGATGAAATCATTGCGACCGTTTCAATGATTCTACCGACACTCTACCGACCTTAGCATCGCCATCATAATTATTATAATACAGAGCTGGAATATCAGCACAGACCGACGAAGCCCAGAATTTCTGGGCTTTTTTCTTTTAGTTAATTTTTTACCTAGGCCACCATCTTTAAAATCATAAAATGATTCTAAAGTTATCTGCCGATTTTTACGATGTACTATTTGTAAGTCGGAACTGACTATTGTCAATCCTGACTCCTCATGGTGCTTACAATGATGGCAACATGCCTTGCCGTCGCAGTCTGCAGGTAACTGCTTTAGTGGCCTACCCCACCGAGGCCCCCGCAAGAATGGCATGATTCTGGCCTCAAAAAAGGGTGTCAGACACGTAGAGAAATCACATGTGTCTGACACCTTCTAATTTTCAGCGCCTGAGGCGTCTGGTGCGAGTACTCAGATTCGAACTGAGGACCTCTGCCGTGTGAAGGCAGCGCTCTAACCAACTGAGCTATACTCGCATGCGGTCAGGCGTTGCATCCTAGCGAGGTTTCTGACTTTGTCAGCTAAAAATATTTTTACCTCGAAATTTCAGTGGCTTATAAAGCTCAAACGCACAAGCAACCCAGCTGAAGCACTAGGCAATTATTGCTCATACATTCCTCAATACTGCCGATAAGCGTCTTGGAGGAAAGGAGGTGGCGGCCATGAACGTAGGCAACCGTCTTTTCGTAATCGCAATTACGCTGGCAGCCTGCGTGAGCTGGGACCAGGCCACGAAGCTCTTAGCTAAGCGGCTGCTCGCTGGGCGCCTACCGCTAACCTATTTGCGTGGCTCTCTTAGGTTTGAGTACGCCGAAAACATTGGCGCCTTTCTCGGGCTCGGCGATCAGCTCCCAGATACGCTCCGTTGGGCACTGTTGATCATGCTGGCCAGCTTCCTGCTGGTTGGCTTGACCTTGTTCGTGTACTTGAAGCATGATCTTTCAGCAGTAGAGACACTCGGCTACGGACTGATTCTTGCGGGCGGCACCAGTAATGTGTTCAACCGCATCGTATCTGGTTACGTCATCGACTTCCTGAACGTGGGAATCGGAGGTGTACGTACCGGTATATTCAACGTCGCCGACGTAAGCATACTAATCGGGTTTGTCATTGTTACATGGCAGCGCTGGGGATCGGTCCAATTATCTACGGTAGAAAACCGTAACGACGGGAAGAGGAGCTAATGATGGACGCCTTGAAACAACTAAACGATATGCAAGCTAAGGTCGGACCTCGCACCACCAACGGTCTTAGCCACGATGTGCTGCAGCGTTTTTTGGCGACCGATCCACGGCTGGCAAAAGCGATCGATGAAGCCGCACGTGAACAGGCCTCGCTTATCCAGGAGTTCCCCGAGTTTGCCAAACTCGACGAAGACACACTGATTATTAAGGTGCAAGCAAACTACGTAAACTTTTACGCCGAAGATCAGCGCAACCCTTACGTTGCCATCGCAGCTCGAGGGCCCTGGCTCGTCACCTTTCACGGCGCCGTACTGCACGATTCCGGTGGTTACGGCATGATCGGATTCGGGCATGCGCCTGAGGCAGTGATCGCGGCTATGGATAAACCCGTCGTCATGGCGAACATCATGACGCCAAGCTTTAGCCAGCATCGTTTGGCAGAACGTCTCCACAAAGCCATCGGTTTCTCGCGCGCAGAGGGTTGCCCTTACCAAAGGTTTCTCTGCATGAATAGCGGCTCCGAATCGATGACAGTGGCCACGCGCATTTCCGACATCAACGCCAAAAGGCAAACCGATGCTGGCGGCCGTCACGCTGGCCAACGCATCATGTACCTGTCGCTGAAGGGGGGCTTCCACGGTCGGACAGAACGCCCTGCGATGCTGTCAGACTCATCGGCGAAAAATTATCGCCAAAATTTGGCATCGTTCCGTGATCTCAACGTCACCTATACAGTCGAACCCAACAATCTCGCCGAGCTCCAAGCAGCTTTCGACTGGGCAGATCGCGAGGGAGTGTTCTTTGAGAGCACTTATCTCGAGCCTGTTATGGGTGAAGGCGACCCCGGTAAAGCGATCACCCCGGAATTCTACGCGCTTGCCCGCAAACTTACGCTGGAGCACGGCAGTCTTCTTGTGGTCGATGCCATTCAAGCTGGGATGCGCGCCACCGGATGCCTGAGCATAGTCGATTATCCCGGATTTGAAAAACTACCGGCGCCGGATATGGAAACATACTCCAAGGCAGTCAACGCTGGTCAGTATCCACTGTCAATTTTAGCCATGAACGCAACGGCCGCCAATCTCTACATACGCGGAGTTTATGGCAACACGATGACCACCAATCCGAGGGCTCTTGATGTAGCAGTCGCCGTGCTTGACGAGATGACGCCTGACCTTCGACGCAATGTTCAGGAGCGCGGACGCGAGTTTGTCACCAAGTTCAAAGGCCTCCAGGACCGTTACCCCAAGATCGTGCGGAAAGTTCAAGGGACTGGTCTCATCGTTTCTATCGACATCGATCCCAGCGTATTTGCCGTAGTAGGTAAAGGTCAGCTGGAAGAGTACCTGCGGCGCAACGGGATCGGTGTGATTCACGGCGGTATAAACTCACTTAGATTTACACCTCACTTCGGGATCACGACACCCGAAATAGATCTTGTGGTTAATGCCATTGCTCACGCCTTTGAGCACGGACCGAAAAAAATATAAGCGAGCACCAGATGAACCAACAGACCCTCATTGGCCTTGTCAGTGCTTTATCCATCGCTGTCACGGCAGCCTGTCGTACACCGCGCGTAAGCGAGCCAAAATCACCGATGGATCCTCACTACAAAAGTGAGGGGCCTTGGTTTGAGGGGTGGTATACACGGGTCGTCGACGACCGAGGGCAGGTCGACGTTGCGGCCATAGTGGGCTCCTTTGTAAGGCGAGGCATAAGCTTTAACGATAGTGCCAAAGAGGGCTACGCGGCATTAGTTGTTAGCGACCGTGCCAAGGGAACCTCAGTTACGTACGAGGTGTTCCCCGAAAAAACCTTTCTCGAGGCAGGAGGACAGCCTGTTACGCGCAATCCAGACGATAAAGCGCCGGCCGATTTTTCGTGGCGCGCTGATGGCGTCGGGCACATGACTGAATCAGAGGTTGATTTGCGTCTCGCGCCGTCTGTGCGGCTGCGAGCTCAATTCGGTAAGCCCGAGCCGCTTTTTCCGGCACGCCCCTGGATAGGGCCAGAGGGCGCAGCAGCTAAACTGCCATTTATTTGGAGTCATTGGTTTATCTATAGCACCGGGAGTACTACAAACTACCAGCTCAGCACCGAATCCCGTTCCTGGTCAGGTACGGGAGTATCCCATATGGAAAAAAACTACGGCTCAGCATTTCCTGCTAGCTGGGTCTGGTTACACGCCATGACCGACGGTGGCGCTAATCGTCTCAGTGTTGCCGGTGGACCAGCTCCAGTCCCAGTGATCCAGCCGGAAGTCTGGAGTGTTAGCCTGAAAACCAAGACTCTCGACTGGGTATTTTTGCCCGGGGTGAAAGACATCACCGTCAAGCGTGAGAGTGCTCCTTGTGAGGGTAAATTCAGTATCACAATCGACAATCCCGGGCGTCGCCTAAACGTCAAAGCCAAGGCAGCACCAAGTGGCTTCGTGGGCATCGCGACAGCATCCGCAGAAGGCTGGGTCAAGGCGTTCGCGCACGAAAACTACCAAGCAACCATCGAGATAGATGCCTACGAAACAAATCTACTTGGTGGCCAAAAACTTATGCAACACTTGAGCGACAACCACGGCGTGCTCGAATTTGGCGGCGACCATCGTTGCCCTACGATGAAATTATAGCGCCGTCTTTTTCACAAACTTCGCTAGGATCTTATCGGATTGACCGAGACGCTTGATCACTGCGTCTTTAAAGCCAAGCCCGCGCAGCATGAAGATAGCAGTCCGCTCAACTGTCTCGGGAAATGGCAGCTCCGCACCGACAATGGGCTGCTCGGCCATGAAGCGCACGCAATGGGCCATCACCATGAGTTGGTGCGAAAGAAAAAGCTCAAGACTCGTCACCTCGACACTATCATCGTTATTTGACCTTGTGCCAACAAGGTGTCCAGCGTCGCGTGCCGCATCTAAAGAACTCCGCAGCAGATCACCAATAAGACTCCAGCGCCGCTTGATATGCGTCCTAAGTAGATTGCCGTCACCCAGCAAACTCTCGAGCAACATCCGTGGTAGTTTACTGTCGTTCGTATGGATTTCCGGACTCAGTGCCAAATACGTCACCAAATAAATGTACTCGACCAAAACCCGGCTCGATGGCGTAGCATCCAGGAAATATTCGTGTAAGGACGGGGTTCTTGCATTAATGATGATGGACACTTCGCGAAACAACTCCTCCTTGGTCGGAAAGTGCTGATATAACAAGGCCTCTGATATCGAAGCCTCCTTAGCAATGAGCCGCGTTGTCACTCGGGCCGCGCCCTTTGTCCGCACCAGCGTTGCCGCTTTATTTAAAATGTCGTGGCGGCGTTCCTCGGCGGTAAGCCGCGGTTTACGCGAATTTTTACGCTCTTTACTTGGTGCTTTAGCCACCGCCACCATCCTCCTGAGTGCACTTATAAAATAAACATTTATATTTTATTTTGTGAGTACAAAATCATGCCTATCTTGCACGTTTTCTTGTCAAAAGTCTCGAATAAATCTACCTATCGGTTAATGGTTCAAGATGGAGCTAGGAGGCCTTACCGTGAAATTAGACCATGTGATTCCGCAGTATGACGACTCGGATTTTCGTCGCCGACGCCTCGGTCAGTGGCGCAGTAAATATCGCTACACAAAATTCGCCGGTATTCCACTCAATGCTGATCCGTCAATCTTGGACACTGTCATCGATCTCGCGTGGGACGGAGTGATCGCTCGAGCGATCTTTAAAGTTCGGTCAAATATCGAGCAAGTGATTGCCAACACTGGCTGGCGCTTCAGTAATTCCATCCCCTCGCTCACCACGCGTGACTTTGCCAACTATCTGATTCGTAAAGACATGCCAAAATTGACAGAATACTTCATCCCGACGCTAGGGTTTGCCTTAGATGGGGGGCGACCTAAGCATATCGACGATTACCGTCAAGTTTTTGCCAACCATGAGGTGCCGGCCATCGCTGACCGTTATATGAGCGACGAGTCCTTTGCCAATGGTTTTGTCGCAGGTGCCAACCCGCTGCTGCTTAGGCGCCTAGATGAACTCCAGACAGACTTCCCGATCAATCAGTCGCATTTGGCCCAACTCGCTGACTTTGCCAATGATGATCTAAACCAGGCTATTGGGGAAGGGCGTATCTACCTTGCTGATTTTAAAGCCCTTGCGAAGCTCCGCGACGGCAGGCATTACAACTGCCCCAAATACATCTACAAGCCCATCTGTGCCTTTGCCGTGCCTAAGTCAGGTGGGCTTATGCAACCTTTCGCTATACAACTGGGACAGGAGAGCGAGGGGCGCGACATCTATACCCCAGCTGACGGATGGTCCTGGCAAATTGCTAAGGGCATGGTCATGGTAGCGTACGGCAATCACCATGAGGCCGTCGCCCACTTGGCCGAAACCCATCTGATTCTCGAGCCTATTGTCATTGCCACCTATCGCCAATTGAGTCATCGACATCCTCTGTACGCGCTCTTTTTTCACCATGGCGAAGGAACGCTACAGATCAATAACCTAGCATTCGCATGGCTCCTGCAACCGAATAAGCCGTTCGATATTATGACCGGTAGCCAACTCGACGACATCAAGGAACTCGCGGCTGCAGCGCGATTAAATTTCGACTTCCGTGCCAACTACCTACCACAGCGGTTGAAAAGTCGGGGCCTCGATGACACCAAGGCACTACCCTACTACCCTTATCGTGACGATGCTTTACTCGTATGGCATACCATCAATGCTTGGGTTCAGGAATTTATCTCTTGTTTTTACACTAGCGACGACAACGTAAAGGGCGACACCGAGCTACAACAATGGGCGGCTGAGATTGCTTCGGATCATGGTGGTGCGATCAAAAACTTTATCCTCAATAACACCGGCATTACATCTAAAGCTGAGCTCATAGACCTCGTCACCATGATTATTTTTACTGCGGGTCCTCAGCACGCTGCGGTGAACTTCCCACAAAAGACGGACATGGCCTACATGCCAGCGGCACCTCTCGCTGGTTTTATCCCAGAGATCACGGGCAACTCGCACACAGAGGAGGACTATTTAAATTTCCTCCCGCCCATAGAGGTCGCCTGCACTTCGCAGATGGCTCTTGAGTTTCTTGGCGATATCTACTTCAACAAGCTTGGTAATTATGCTCTGACTTTTGACTTAGACAGCGACGCCGTTAAGGCAGCCATCAGCAATTTCGAGCGAAATCTCAAAGAAGTCGAAGCGATCATTAGCGAGCGCGATAAGTCTAGAGTATTCACTTACCCCCACCTAAGACCCTCACGCATTCCAAAGAGCATCAACATCTAAAAAACGCAGGAGTCACCTATGCCAAAATTAACTATCCATGAGCCAATCGCTACGTTAAATAGGCGCGATTTTCTCTCGTCTACCTGTGTGACGGCGACGACATTGGCGAGCCTGAGATCGGTGACCGGATGCGCATACACGACCGCGATCCATAACGACCACATAGTGCAGATTCTAGGCGATTATCTTGCCGTTGGTCAGGAGCACCAAAAGCTCGTCGAAAACTTCATCGCGGATCTCCGTTATGGCCCCTATACTACGGAAGGCCCGGAGGAAACCGCGCGTATCCTCGTTGGAGCGCGTGGACAGGGTGAAGCCGAGCGATACGTGATCCAAGAGTTCATCCGCTTCAGCAACTACCGCATGTGGGTGCGGCGCGCGGATCAACATCTTGGACTAGCCACCCAGGAAAAGACTGAGGACGCTTAATTATCGACCTGCTGGCACGGTGATATCTCGCCAATCCGTATACTCATCTGACTCAAGTGCATGCCATGCGTCGAGACTGGTCGGCTCAGTGAGCGACTCATCCTCGCGGTTCATCAAGTGACGATAATTGGAAATCATCTCGTATATGATCTTGCGTGAGCGATTAATATTACCGAGCGGTCGGTGCTCCGGCAGTGCATGCCACGGCTGGAAGGAGAGATTATCGCAGTAGCGTAGCTTCTCATCGGTAAGGAATTGCTGCTTCGGTATCCGAATAGTGGCGACCTGACGCAGCGGTGATTTCGCTTCGTCCCATTTGTTCATGCCATCTTCTACAGAAAATCCAACACCTGACTTATATTCCTGAATCGCAAAGCGGTAGCATACTTCCCCATCCGCTAGACGCGCGGCCAGATCGCTGCGCAACTCAGCGCCAGTCCCGTCCAATGCCATTGGCGTCACCGGACCACAGGGAATCGAGGCAAATTTGATGGGTATGTTGATCGACGGTCCTTTCAGGAGGTAGGCCGTCTGACTGAAAAACGTGCGTTCAGCGAGACTCTTACCGTTATTAGGATTACCGAACGACAGGTCAAAGAGAGCTTTGAGCTCCCGCGCCCGCAGCACCGGCTTAGCCGCCAAGAAGCCAGCAATGCTTGCTGGATTTTCTTTCAAACCAAAGATCGCGGCAAATTCGAGAGCATCCCGCGCCGGGAAGAACGGCGCATCGATCTGGAGAAAGTCCTGGGTCATCGCATCTTCCTGCGATTGCAGCAATTTAGCTCCGGGTATACCGATAACCTTAATCGCCATGCCACGCGCATCGCGGACATTGTCGCCCGCTGGACCGAGCGAATTAGAAAATCGGATCAAAGCAGAGTAACTCTTGCCAGGAACCTTAAATACACCCGCACGGTAAGGAACTGGTAGATCACGATCGACTTCAAACGTTGCCTCAACACAGCCGATACCACGTGAATGAGCGTCGCGTAAGACACGCCTGCTCTTGTTGACATAGTCTTTTTCCATGCCGCGGATTAATTTTTCGCCGAGATCGCGCGCGCTCTCCTCCTCTCCTGGAATTTCTTCCTCCCAAGAGGTGAGATCCGGGGTAGCTATAGTGGTACCCGCAGTAAAGACACTGAGACCCGCCACAAAGATTTTCACTAATTTGCTGGTAATTTTCATTGGTTATTCTCCCGCTGGTACAGCTAGGTATGATTCCTCTTCAGCCACTTTCAGGTAGTCTTCATAGGCGGCATCCCGAATTAAATCTGGCCCCACTACACGCAGTAAATCGTAGTCTGGGAGGCGGCGCCCTAAGACCCAAGTCTGCCTGACCCAGTGACCGTCGCTCTTTAGCTCCATAGTAAACCTTGCCACAGCCTTGGGCACTCTGACCTGACGTCCAAACACCACAAGTGACGGAGTGATTGTGGCTTTAGTGTAGTCTTCGTTGAACTGGACGTAGTAGGTGTATCGGGACTTAAGAAGGGGCGCGTACGACTTAGCTGCCGTTTCCGTTGCATGAAAACTATAGGTGCGCTCGCCATACACCGGCACCTCAGCAGTCCGCGTCTCGCTATCCCACCTGGCTGTACCAAAGGTAACTAGGATGTCACCTGGTTGGTTAAAATTCATCCACCAGATACCCTCGACGGTACTAGGAATTCCGCTTTCGTCAGTACGACCAACCGGCATGTGGTTCTCGATACCATCAGAGGGGAAGCGCTGTAGCACCAAATTAGGCTGTTCGCGCGGCAGGTCAGTATTCACCTCAGTGGTGAAATTCCATGGGCAGAGTTCCGGACTACAAGATACCGCCGGCGCCATGGCTGAGGCCTTGCCCGCCAGGACTAAACCAAACAACGTTGACTTTATAAGCGCTCTCATCATCACCAACCTCCGTTATTTACGTGGTTTAGATGTATTATGGCGCAGATGCGTGAGCAATAAATAACAGATCGTTACTGGCCCTTATTGACTACAATGTAGTTCAGGGCCATGCGGTGAACCGTCTACCATGTACCGACATTGGGCATCGAATGCCATGGTTCCACAGGAGGCAAAGGCTTACCCCGCTGCAGTAGTTCAATGGAGATATCGTCAGGCGACTTCACAAAAGCCATGCGTCCATCACGAGGCGGCCTCCGAATAATCACGCCGCCCGCTTGCAAGCGCGCGCAGGCCGCGTAAATATCATCGACGGCAAAAGCCAGATGTCCGAAGTTGCGTGCATCGCCGTAGGTATCAGGCACATCGTAGTTGTAGGTCAGCTCGACTTCTGGCTCTCCCGGAGCTGTCGCCAGATAGATGAGAGTGAAACGACCCTCGGGATAATCGTTGCGCCTTACTTCCTTAAGACCGAGTAGATTACAGTAAAAATCCAGTGATTTGCTCAAGTCACGGACTCTCACCATCGCGTGTAGATATTGCATGACATTCACCTCCGATGCGGAGTTTACGCAATGAGAGAATGTGGATCAATCCCAGATAGATGAATTACGGCCACCGGAAGCAACTACAAAGTAACTCCGTAGACTCTATTAATATCTCAAGAAATCACCGTTTCTACCGACAAGTACAAATATAACCTATGCGATAAATACTGGAGGCATGATATGCAAATCGTATCTATTGGTACTGCTTATCCTTTCCATCGATACACGCAATCAGAAATCACCGCGGAACTAGCCCGCGCCTGGAAAGGCGGCCTCGGTGACCGGGAAAAGGCTCTACTCGAGCGGCTCGCTAAATCTACTAGTGTCGAAGGACGTAATCTTGCCATGCCGCTTGAAAACTATGCGACCGTGCGTAGTTTCACTGACCGCAACCATATTTTCATAAAATCCGCGCACGAACTCGGCAACGATGCTGTCACTCGAGCCCTCAATGAGGTTGATGCCAGCGCCAAGACGATCGATGCCATATTCTTTACAACCATCACTGGTTTAGCTGTACCCAGCATTGAATCGAGGATAGCTCTATCTCTTGGGATGCGTGACGACGTTAAGCGTATACCGATGTTTGGACTGGGATGCATGGCAGGTGTTTCGGGGTTAGCACGAGTACACGATTATTTGAAGGCATGGCCTAGTCATGCGGTTGTACTGCTTGCTGTAGAACTTTGCTCACTCACCCTTCAGCTCGATGACTTCAGTGCGGAAAATATTGTATCGTCAACTTTGTTTGGCGACGGTGCAGCAGCTGTGCTCTGCGTCGGTGATGATCATCCATTGGCAAAAAACTCCCAAATGGAAACTCTGGCCTCATCCGCTAAACTTTATGAAGACACGCGCCATATTATGGGCTGGAATATCGGTGGCCATGGATTCAAGATTTTGCTCGATCCAGGCGTGCCGCAAATTATCCACGAGCATCTTGCCGGTGATATCCGCAATTTTCTGGCAACGCAATCGCTACAAACGTCAGACATCAGGACTTGGATCAGTCATCCGGGCGGGCCTAAAGTCATTCAGGCTATCACTGATGCACTTGACTTAAACGAACAAGCATTAAGCATTTCGCGAGAAATGCTCGCAAAGGTGGGCAATCTTAGTAGCGCCAGCGTACTCGGCATCCTGGAGGCCACCTTGGAGCGCCGCCACACCTCATCCGTTGACACGGGGGATCACGCGTTCATGATCGCCATGGGACCCGGGTTTTCCTCGGAGGTCATCCTATGTCGCTGGAGCTAGTTGCTTTTGTCCTATTTGGAATTACGGTGGCCGAGCGCATTCTCGAGCTCAAAGTTTCGCATCGAAACGCTGCATGGAGTTTTGAGCGCGGCGGTGTTGAGTACGGCGCCGCGCATTATAAGTGGATGGTTGCCATGCACACAGGTTTCTTGGTCGCCATGGTAGCAGAATATCTCATGTATGGATCTTCCCTGCCCAGCGTTGTACTAGTCTCAGCGATAGTGGTCGCCGGCGCTTGCCAGCTGATGCGGTGGTGGATCATCAATACCCTGGGCTCACAATGGAACACGCGGGTCATTGTCGTGCCAGGAGCTGGGCGGGTGAGCAAGGGACCTTATCGGTTCCTTAAACACCCTAACTATGTCGTAGTGGCTACTGAGATGTTCACATTGCCGCTGATTTTTGGCTCTTGGCGCACAGCTATCATCTTCTCCGCCCTGAACGCATGGATGATGTGGGTGCGACTGCGAGTCGAAAATCGTGCCATTCAACAACTCGTGCTTACAAAAGCGTCATAAAGCGCCTTGACAGATTTCTCGTAATCCTCGGGAGCTACACCGACGATGATATTCAGCTCGCTGGCACCCTGATTGATTAGTCTGACATTAACTTTGGCATCACGAAGGGCCGTGAATACTTTAGCTGCTATACCAACGGTCTTGGCCATGCCTTCACCGACGACGGCAATGAGTGCGATTTGCTTTTCCAGCTCGAGGCGATCTGGTTTGAGCGATCCGCGAATCTCGTCTAGAATAAAGTCGACCTTGCCCTCGATCTGCTGCGCCTCCATGATAACGCTCATGCTATCGATTGCTGATGGACAGTGCTCCACACTGACGCCGTGACGCTCGAGAATTCCAAGAAGCCGACACGCGAAGCCTACCTCTTTATTCATGAGGTTTTTCTCGATATTGATCATCGCGAAGTTTTTCTTGCCAGCGATACCCGCAATTTCAGTGGATTTTTCGATCTCCTCGCTCAACTTGCGGACAATCGTCGTACCTGGATGCGTCGGAGCATTGGTGTTCTTGATACAGATCGGAATGCCGACCTGCCTTACCGGGGCAATAGCCTCGTCATGCAGCACCGTAGCGCCCATATACGATAACTCGCGAATTTCAGCGTAAGTGGCCTCGGCCATCGGCTTAGCATTGGCGACGATCCGAGGATCGGTCATCAAAAGTCCGGAAACATCCGTCCAATTCTCGTAAACTGCGGCGTTAATGGCACGGGCCACGATAGCTCCAGAGATATCGGAGCCACCACGAGAGAAGGTCTTAATGTCACCCTTGGCGTCGCGACCGTAAAAACCCGGCACAACGTAGCGCTGATCCTGGCGCGCCAGCCGCTCACCAAGTAAGCGGTAGGTTTCGTCTTGCACCCCACCGTTAGCACTTATCAAAATAAATTCCGCCGGCTCTATAAATTCAGCATCGAGATAAGCTGCCATGATGAGACCATTTAGGTATTCACCACGCGACGCCACGAAGTCCTTGCTAACCCCACGCAGGAGAGCAGCGCGCAGATCCTCTAGATGCTGGGTCATGTTGGCTTTGACTCCGAGGTCCCGCTCAATTTCGAGGAAACGCTCGCGCACACGCTCGAAGCTTGGGGTAAAGTCGGTAGCCACCTCGGCACTCTGTTGGCACAGATAAAGGAGATCGGTAAGTTTAGCATCGGCCGGCGTGCGCTTGCCAGGCGCCGAGGGCACAACAACGGAACGCCTCTTGTCAGCCTCAATAATAGCGCGAACTTTTTTGAACTGCGCTGCATCGGCAAGACTGGTGCCACCAAATTTACACACAATGCGGGACATGGATAAACCTTTCGGAGACTGGCAAGTCGTTGAACAGGCTGGGAAGGTCAGCTATAAAACCCACTGACATTAGCCTTCTTAGTCGAGATTGACAATGGATCCGATGCATCAGGACTTAGCAGATGACACGCACACGCTCCGTACCCTAGGTTACCAGCAAGAGCTCGATAGGCGCATGTCGGGTTTTTCTAACTTTGCTATATCTTTCAGTATTATTTGTATACTGGCTGGGGGACTTACCTCTTTTCACCTTGGGTTCAGCGCCGTCGGCGGCGCGGCTATAGGGCTAGGATGGCCGCTGAGTTGTGCGTTCTCCCTAATCGTAGCCGCGGCTATGGGGCAACTGGCCTCGGCCTTTCCTACCGCTGGCGGCCTGTACCATTGGTCAGCGATCCTTGGCGGGCGCGCCTGGGGCTGGGCCACCGCTTGGCTCAACTTAGTAGGCCTGATTACAACTCTGGCCGCCATCAACGTCGGAGCATTTGCATTTACGATCGGTGCCATAGACAAGATCTTCGAGATGCACCTCAGCAGCCTAAGCGGCACCAAGCAAATCGTCCTGCAGACTGTGGGAGTCGCTCTCATGACGGGTAGTCAAGGACTGGTTAATCACCTTGGTATCAAGCTCACCACGAAACTTACCGACTTTAGTGGCTATCTTATCATGGTTATCGCCACCATCTTGACGGGGAGCCTTGTTTTTTACGGTGCTAGCTTCGATCTCAGTCGGTTAGTTTCATTTCAAAACTTCAGCGGTAGCGCCGGCGGCAACGTGTGGCCAGCCAACGACAATATTCTTGTGCTCTTTGCTCTCGGTCTTTTGTTGCCGGCCTATACAATCACTGGATTTGACGCCTCGGCACACACATCCGAGGAGACCAAGGGCGCGCAGTATAACGTCCCGCGAGGCATTGTACGTGCGGCGCTAGTTTCAAGCGTTGGTGGGTGGCTTATGCTGATTGCGATGGTGCTTGCCATGCCGTCGGTGACGTCTGGAGCAGCCGAAGGACCTAACGTATTTTTCTGGCTAGTTGAGCAAGTGCTACCTAAATATCTCGGCAACACCCTACTTATTGGCATCATCATTGCGCAATATATCTGCGGCCTCGCAACGGTCACATCGACTTCCCGCATGACGTACGCATTTGCGAGGGATGGTGGACTGCCGTTCTCCAGGCAACTTAAACAAGTAAGCCCAAGGTACCTGACACCTGCGAGCGCCATATGGACAATCGTCACATTAACGATCGCTTTTGCTGCCTACACGCCGGTCTATACGACGATTACAGTATGCTGCGTGATTTTTCTCTACATATCTTACGTCATACCTATCGGTTTAGGTTTTTTTGTTTACGGAAAGTCCTGGACCAACTTTGGTCCGTGGACACTCGGTATCTGGTTTAAACCGGCGTGCTTGGTTGCCATGTTTGGCTGTTTGGCATTGATCTTGATCGGCATCCAGCCTCCCAACGATAAGGCACTGACTGTCCTATTAACCACACTGGTTATCATGGCAGTCGTGTGGGTCGGACTTGAGCGACACCGTTTTCAGGGGGCACCAGTGACCCCATTGACTAACAGACTAAGGAAGTAAACATGCGACTTCTATTGATCTTATCTTCACTAATACTTGGCCTGAGTGATTCTAGCCGGGCCGAGGTCACAAAAATAGCTACCGGCTATCAGTACGGGCTCACGTATCTACCACTCATGGTGATGCAAGAGCAAAAACTAGTAGAGGCGAAAGCCAAAGCTGCCGGCATCAATCTCACTACTGAGTGGCGCGTATTAAGTGGACCAGCTGCGATTAATGACGGTCTCCTTGCTGGTTCGCTGCAGTTCGGCGCCGTTGGGACATCATCTCTAGTCACTCTGTGGGCCAAGACGCGCAAAAACCTCGGTATCCGCGCCGTCGGTGCTCTTTCGTCGATGCCGATTTATCTAAACACTAACAACCCACGAGTAAATTCTATTCGTGACTTTACCGCGAAGGATCGCATTGCGCTCCCATCAGTAAAAGTCGGTGTGCAAGCTGTGGTGCTGCAAATGGCTGCAGCACAGACATTTGGCGACAAAGAATTTGCTAAACTGGATCCCATGACCGTAGGGCTTGGACATCCTGAAGCTCTAGTTGCCATATTATCCGGGCGCTCCGAGATTACAGCTCATTTCACCTCGGCTCCGTTCGCACAGATTGAGCTAGACAAAGGCCAGGGCAAGATTAGGACCGTCCTTAAATCCAACGATGTCCTGGGTGGCCCCCTCACATTCACTGCCGTAGTGGCAAGCACCAAGTTTTATAGTGCTAATCCGACCGTATACGGCATATATGCCAGCGCATTCAGCGAGGCCTCACAATGGATTAACACCAATAAAGATGCTGCCGCCGCACTGTACGTGAAAGTTACTGGGTCCAAAGATCCCTTACCTTTCATCACCAAGTTGCTTAGCGATCCAGACAATGCCTATGATCTTACCCCCCGCAAATTTGCTGCCTTCGCCGATTTCATGTTTAAAGTAGGGACCATTAAAGAGAAGGCTGAGTCCTGGAAAGATCTGTCTCATCCTAACCTCCACAACCTGGCTGGGAGTTAACCTGTGGAACTCCCCTTACTGCAGCTAAGCGATGTGTCCATCGATTACGAAGATACTTCCGGCAATAAAAGGCGGCGCACCACAGTGGTCGAGCGCGTATCGTTCGATGTCCATACCGCCGAGCGCTGTATGTTGGTCGGTGCCTCAGGGTCTGGAAAATCCACACTGTTGAAGGCCATAGGCGGTTATATCAAACCAGCTCACGGTTTGATTCAGGTCAGCGGTCAGCCGGTCGTCAAACCTGGTCCAGACCGTGTCATGATGTTTCAGGAGTTCGACCAGCTGCTGCCATGGCGTACTGTGGTCGGCAATGTGGTTTTTGCCCTCGAGGCTAGTGGCAAAGCAAAATCCAAAGAGGCCCTTGACCGCGCCCGCAGCGCCGTCGCCAAGGTTAAGTTAGAACGAGTTGCCGATCAGTTTCCACACCAACTATCCGGTGGTATGAAGCAGCGCGTGGCTCTGGCTAGGGCGCTCGCTATGGAGCCTAAGATCCTACTGATGGATGAGCCATTTGCTGCCTTAGACGCACTGACTCGCCAGCAAATGCAACAGGAACTCCTGCAGCTGTGGGATAATCACCGCTTCACACTCATATTTGTCACTCATTCGATAAAAGAGGCGCTCACGGTCGGGAGCCGCGTGCTGGTCCTGTCACCTCACCCAGGTAGACTTCAGGCAGATATCAGCTGTGATCCTAAAGACCCAGGTAAGGAAACACTGATCCACAGCCTACTCTTTGGCAACGAGACCACGGAGGCCAAAGATCATGACTGATAAGTTTTTTGACATCGCGGCGAGGCACCCTGAACCGCTGACCACCCAAGTCCCAATTGCCCTTTGGCGTCGTCTATACGACCTAGAATGGTGTCGCCGCCTTCTCGTTTTGACAGTGCTGGCCGCTGCATGGCAGACCTATAGCCGCTGGCTGGATAACGCGCTACTGTTCCCGTCGTTCACCGAAACACTGAGTGCCCTGATAGACGGACTGAAGTCGGGCGTCCTGGTCGACAGAATCCTGACGTCGCTCGGGGTTTTGCTACTTGGTTACGCTGTTGGACTAGGTATCGCCGTTGCCTTAGCCATCGTAGCGATGAGCTCTAAGTTAGGTCGCGATCTGCAAGCCACTCTAACGGCCATGTTCAATCCGCTCCCTGCGATCGCACTTTTACCAGTCGCCATGCTTTGGATCGGTTTGGGAACGGGTAGCTTGGTATTTGTACTCGCCCATTCGGTGATCTGGTCTTTTAGTCTCAGTGTGATATCAGGATTCGACGGTGTTTCGCCCACACTGCGCATGGTCGGACGCAACTACGGGCTGAACGGTATTGCATACATCTGGAAGATACTGATTCCTGCTGCGTTCCCGTCGTTACTTACCGGCCTAAGATTAGGTTGGGCCTTTGCCTGGCGCACTCTGATTGCGGCCGAATTAGTCTTTGGCGTTAGTGCGGGGTCAGGAGGCCTCGGCTGGTATATTTACGAGAACAAAAACCAACTCGAGATTGCCTCGGTGTTTGCTGGATTATCGTCCGTGATCATCATCGGCCTAGTAGTCGAGTATTTGATCTTCCGGCTAATCGAAGCTAAGACTGTGCGGCGTTGGGGGATGGCGACGTAACCACCATATCCCTGCCCCAAATCCATAATCCGCAAATGAGAGCAGTGATGGCAAAACGCACTGCCGCGTCTTGAAATGCATTTTGTGTGATGGCACCGAGAAAAACGGCTCCAACAGTCTGTATGGCTACTTCGCCACACCACTGCCCTTGGCGCCGGAGCCGCCGTGCATATTGGACGAGGTCGAAAACCCAAAGCATAAATATGCATAGCCCTACCAAACCGACATTAACGGCGATTTGTAGCAGCATGTTGTGGGCCTCATACTGCCGTATGAAATTTTTAAGTCCAATCGCTTCGTAATAAGGCACGCGATAAGAGCTGATGATGCCCTCACCGTGCCCGAGTAACGGGCGTTCCTTGAGCATATTCCAATGCACATGCCAAAAAGCAACCCTATCATCGGGGTAATCGCTATGGACATCATCACGATTTATGGTGCCGCGAAAACGTTCACTCACCGAATTATCCGTGCTGAGCGTTAAGGCAGCAGCAGCAAAAAATGAGGCTAAAATCATAATGCGGATGCGACCTTTAGTATGACTCCAAATATTCCATAAGATCACTAGCGCCGTGACTACCTGGACCGTCCGCGACCGACTCGTGAGTATCGCTACTGCCAACGCTGCGGCTACGATCCACGGCAGTAGCCGGCGCGGCTCACGAAAAACCGCATGAATGACAAGAGGAGTGAATACCAAGCAGACGTAACCGAAAGTCATCGGGTGAGAATAGAGTCCGTGTGCGCGCGGATATCCGAATTCGACCAACGTTCCGGCTATCCGCCACCCCCACATGGCTTGACTCAAGGAGATCAAACCCAACGCCACAATACTGGTAGCGAACACGATCTCAACACGGCGCCATTGCGCGCGATGCGTCTTAGGGAGCGCGAGAAAGCTGACTGGGGGCAGTAAGGCCCATACAAGGTAGCCTGCCGTGTAGTTGAATTTGAAACGTGCGGGACTTGCTGGATTCATTACGGTAGCGATGACTTGCACTAATAGGTAGGCAGCCACACTGAGCAAAGCTAATTTGTGCTGCATCCAAAGTTGGTTCAGTGCCAAGTGCTGCCGCTTCATATAGAGGCTGCTAAAGAGCAGAAGCGCAACGACTCCAGCTCCTATGTTCTGACCGGCGACGCCAAGCGGTATAATGGTAAGTAGTAAATACAGCGGCAAAACTTGCAAGATTTCGGGCACGTCCAACTCCCTAAGGACACCGAGGCTGACATGATAAGCCACCGATTGTCGCCTGGGACGGCGCAGGTCGCAACGCTATTTGTTAACCGGGACCGCTGAGCATTTAGGCTAAAGGGCTCGCTCGCGCTTCGCTGCAGGATTAGAGCTAGATGCCGTGACTACCTGCCCTTTGACCATGGCACTTGCAACGTTACGTACAGCTAGGAAGCTTGGGTAGTAATTACGCGCCGCAAATCCAAAAAGGCTAGTCCGGTGGCGTTCTCTTACGGCCATATAGTCATTGCCATACATCTTGATGGCTCGCATCGTTCCATTGATCCCGTAGTTATAGGCCGTTATTGCCAGCGGCCACGATCCAGTCTGCTGATAGAAATCCGATAGCATCATCGCGGCTGCCGCGGTTGAGCGATGCGGATGCGTCCGGTGGTCGTTAAGTCTGCCCACGGATAATCCGGCCAATCGCGCTGCGGACGGCATGAGTTGCCAGAGTCCCTTAGCTCCCACGCGTGAACGAGCGTAGGGGTTATAGCCACTTTCAAGGTGAGGCAGAAAAGCCAGATCCGTGGGTAGCTGCTTTTGTCCCAGTACCCGCATCACCATACCTAAATGCTCTTTAGACCGAGACAAACTAGGTTGCAAATCAACCCCGCGCTGACAGCGAACCTGTTTTGCTGCCGCTCGGTAATACGCAGGAGTGCGCTGACTTGGCGGGGTTACTTTAACGATGCGCTCCTCAATGGCGTTGCGCGGTGCATGCCCGTCTGCCAGTCCGGCAATCGCCTGGCTGATGACCGCCTGATAGCGCTTGGCCAGACTAGCCCTGCGGAAGACCGTTCCTTCCGGCATGCGTTTCACGAAGTACTGAATCGAGACGTTTTCTTTATCGTGAAACAGGCAGTCGTCCGGACTGTACTTGGTAAAGATGGTCTCCCAGAAGCGGACATCTGACTGGAGCTCAGGCGGGGTAGGTAGTGGTTCCATCGCCTCCAAAGGTAGCTGTGCTGCCGCTACTGCGGAGGCATGTAACGCCCCAACGAATAAACCAACTACCGAAATTAATTGAAACAGTTTCATAGTGACCCCACCTCCAGGCGCGTGGAGGACATAAAGCCTATGTGTTACGGCAACTTAAGCAACGGGAATGCGGCGGAACGCAGATCTAAATGGCAGTAAGTTTAGTATACCTGTGGCCTCGATTCATCGCCAGATTAATCTTTTACGTGTTTACAAAGATCGCACTCAAACCCATGAAACAAATAACAAAATTAATTCGCTTAAGAATTTAAGCTGTTGTACCGATAAGCGGATGGGACACGGGGTTCTGTTCCTTTCCGGTAAACCGAAGCAACCAGTGGGGACTAGTCGTGAGTTACAAGAACTTAGTGTTAGGTACATGGGCCGCAGCAGTGGTGCTGGTCGTTGCCTGCTCAAGCGCTAACTTTGGTGGCACCACGGCAGCGCCCTCGAAGACCGACGATGGCAATAAAACAGGCAAGGGCGGGGGTGACCCGAACAACGACCCGACCAAAAAGGGAGGCGGCGGCGGCGTCGACGACCAAGGCCCAGCCAAATGCTCTGATGATCAGGTTAAGCTGAAGCTGAGCACTGAGGAAGAACAGTGTATCGTCCAGCAAGGCAAAACTTGGGACTTCAGTAACAAGCGCTGCGGAAGCTTGCCCAAGGCCGACTTTGATTGCAACTGGACCGAGCTGCTTGCAAAACTAAATAGTCACGCCCAGAGTCTGGTCACAGAAACCCTAAAAAAAGCCTCAACTGATGGTTCCAAACTTGTGAGCTGCGGAAAGGGCATTCAAGACCTCCCTTCCCCATCGAATTCCCCGACCAACCAGCGCTACATTCGCTACGCCGTTCAGTTCATCTCGGCCGCTACTGGTGGTAAGCAAGTCGAATGCGAGGGTACACCTTCAAACGAACTCAGTATTACGACCGGTTGCTACACTTTTCCGGATAACGGCGCCCCTCAAATCACGATACCACCGTCCACCGATAAAGTGGCTTACGAGAAATATGTCTATAACTGCATCAATAATTTGGCACCAACTCCCTAGTCATCAGGAATAAAAGTGGCAGTCAGGGTAGACGGCCGCTCGATGATTGGAGCATGCAAATACAAGAAGCCCCTGAGACCTTTCGGAATCAGGGGCTTCGTTTTTTAAGGCTGCATCGTGCTACTCTCCCACTCTTAAAAGAGCAGTACCATTGCCGCAGAAGAGCTTGACTTCCGTGTTCGGGATGGGAACGGGTATTTCCTCTTCGCTAGAGACACAGCCAAACTGAATATTTGGCAACTGTATCGTTAATGTTCAAGAACAAGTCAATTCTGGGATTCTTCAGCTTCCACCTGGAGTAGGGAATTCCACAACAGAATCCCGACGAACTTTTTTGGTTCTTCCAGGTAGAGAGTCGACGGCGTTTATTAAGCCGCACGGCTAATTAGTAGTGGTCAGCTCCGTACATTACTGTACTTCCACCCCCACCCTATCAACGTCCTGGTCTAGAACGAGCCTTTAGGGCCGAAGCCTGGGAAATCTTATCTTGAGGCGGGCTTCCCACTTAGATGCTTTCAGCGGTTATCCCATCCGTATATAGCTACCCAGCCGTGCCACTGGCGTGACAACTGGTGCACTAGAGATACGTCCATCCCGGTCCTCTCGTACTAAGGACAGAGCCTCTCAAATTTCCTGCGCCCACAGCAGATAGGGACCGAACTGTCTCACGACGTTCTGAACCCAGCTCGCGTACCACTTTAATTGGCGAACAGCCAAACCCTTGGGACCTGCTTCAGCCCCAGGATGTGATGAGCCGACATCGAGGTGCCAAACCTCCTCGTCGATGTGAACTCTTGGAGGAGATCAGCCTGTTATCCCCGGAGTACCTTTTATCCGTTGAGCGATGGCCCTTCCATGCGGGACCACCGGATCACTAACACCTACTTTCGTACCTGCTCGACCTGTCAGTCTCGCAGTTAAGCCCCCTTATGCGTTTGCACTCTGCGACCGATTTCCATCCGGTCTGAGGGGACCTTTGCGCGCCTCCGTTACTTTTTTGGAGGCGACCGCCCCAGTCAAACTACCCACCAGACACTGTCCCCATCCCAGATTATGGGACTAGGTTAGATACACAAATTGATCAGGGTGGTATTTCACCGATGACTCCATAAGAGCTAGCGCCCCTACTTCGAAGTCTCCCACCTATCCTACACAGACCAATTCGAATACCAGTGCCAAGCTATAGTAAAGGTTCACGGGGTCTTTCCGTCTTGCTGCGGGTAACGGGCATCTGCACCCGTTTTTCAAATTCGCTGAGCACCAAGTCGAGACAGCGGGGAAGTCGTTACGCCATTCGTGCAGGTCGGAACTTACCCGACAAGGAATTTCGCTACCTTAGGACCGTTATAGTTACGGCCGCCGTTTACTGGGGCTTCGATTCGACGCTTTGCTTGCGCTGACATCTCCTCTTAACCTTCCAGCACCGGGCAGGCGTCACACCGTATACTTCCTCTTACGAGTTTGCACAGTGCTGTGTTTTTGGTAAACAGTCGCTACCCCCTCTTCTCTGCAACCAGATTAGGCTTCAGGAGCAAGTCCTTACACCATACTGGCCCACCTTATCCCGAAGTTACGGTGGCAATTTGCCGAGTTCCTTAACTTGGTTTCACTCAATCACCTTAGGATTCTCTCCCTGCCCACCTGAGTCGGTTTGCGGTACGGTCGTTGTTGCTTCAACGTTTAGCGGCTTTTCTTGCGAGCATGGGATCACTGACTTCAGGACCGAAGTCCACCACGTCACATCTCAGGATTGACCTTCCGGACTTACCAGGAAGATCTCCCTACATGCTTGAACCGGAATCCAATAACCGGCACAGCTACCCTTCTCTACCCCCGCATCACTCCACAACATCGGTGCAGGAATATTAACCTGCTTCCCATCAATTACGCCTTTCGGCCTCACCTTAGGGACCGACTAACCCTGGGAAGATTACCTTGACCCAGGAAACCTTGGGCTTCCGGCGAGCGTGTTTCTCACACGCTTTTCGCTACTTATGTCGGCATATGCTCTTGTAGTTCCTCCAGCATCCCTCACGAGACACCTTCGCAGGTTGCTACAATGCTCCGCTACCACTCTTACGAGTCCGTAGCTTCGGTGGCATGCTTAGCCCCGTTACATTTTCCGCGCAGGAGCACTTGACCAGTGAGCTGTTACGCTTTCTTTGAATGATGGCTGCTTCTAAGCCAACATCCTGGCTGTCTATGCGCCCCCACATCGTTTTCCACTTAGCATGCTCTTTGGGACCTTAGCTGACGATCTGGGCTCTTCCCCTCTCGACAATGACCCTTCTCAGCCACTGTCTGTCTGCCGTCCTAACCATACGGGTATTCGGAGTTTGAATGGGTTTGGTAATCTGGTAAGACCCCTAGCCCAGTCAGTGCTCTACCCCCCGTAGGAAACGGACGACGCCATACCTAAATATGTTTCGCGGAGAACCAGCTATCACCCAGTTTGATTGGTCTTTCACCCCCATCCACAAGTCATCCCAAGCCTTTTCAACGGCTACGAGTTCGGTCCTCCACTGGGAATTACCCCAGCTTCAACCTGCTCATGGATAGATCACCGGGTTTCGGGTCTAACGCCACGTACTAAGCGCCCTATTCAGACTCGCTTTCGCTGCGACTACGGTGCTGAACACCTTAATCTTGCACGTAACGTTAACTCGCCGACTCATTATGCAAAAGGCACGCCGTCACTTACGCTCCGACTGCTTGTAAGCGCATGGTTTCAGATCTATTTCACTCCCCTCACCGGGGTTCTTTTCACCTTTCCCTCACGGTACTATTTCACTATCGGTCTTTAGGTAGTATTTAGCCTTGGAGGATGGTCCCCCCAGATTCAGACAGGATTCCACGTGTCCCGTCCTACTCGGGTACCAGTTAAGCCTTTTGTGTTTTCGCGTACGGGGCTATCACCCACTATGGCCGGACTTTCCAGACCGTTCCACTAACACTCGAGGTCTACGTTACTGGCCCCACAACCCCGCAGAGAAAAATCCCTGTGGTTTGGGCTAATCCGGGTTCGCTCGCCACTACTACCGGAATCTCGGTTGATTTATATTCCTTCAGGTACTTAGATGTTTCAGTTCCCTGAGTTTGCTCCACACTAGCTATGTATTCACTAGTGGGTACCGCCGAAGCGGTGGGTTTCCCCATTCGGACATCTCCGGATCAAAGGTTATTAGGCACCTCCCCGAAGCATTTCGCAGCCTATCACGTCCTTCATCGCCTCCTAAAGCCTAGGCATTCACCATGCGCCCTTAGTAGCTTACTAACTCGCCGTCAACTCTCCACTTGGTAAAACCAAATCAATGCCTTGCTTTTCAAACGCTGGCTGCGTCACCATCCTCGCTGCGGTCCTCATTTACCAAAAGTAAACTCCGGCCCTCGCTCGGTGGCTTCTTGCCATCATTTTGAAAATCAAACCATCTTAGTGATTCGTTTTCCAACTAGTATGTTGCAGAAGCTAGAATCCAATGAATTTCTATCGTTCTTGAACAATTTCGATATTCAGTTGTCAAAGATCTGAAGGATTACTCCCTCAAAGCTGAACAGCGACATACGCATAAAAACCAAGGTTACTGGTAACCTGGATTAGAGACTCTCTTGCGAGAGTGACTCGGAATCCTTAGAAAGGAGGTGATCCAGCCGCAGGTTCCCCTACGGCTACCTTGTTACGACTTCACCCCAATCACGACTACAACCTTGGTAGGCTGCCCCCTTGCGGTTGGCTCACCTGCTTCTGGTTATAATCACTTTCGTGGTGTGACGGGCGGTGTGTACAAGGCCCGGGAACGTATTCACCGAAGCGTGCTGATCTTCGATTACTAGCGATTCCAGCTTCATGAAGTCGAGTTGCAGACTTCAATCCGGACTGAGACAGTGTTTTTGGGATTAGCTCCACCTCGCGGCTTCGCGACCCTTTGTCTCTGCCATTGTAGTACGTGTGTAGCCCTGGACGTAAGGGCCATGAGGACTTGACGTCATCCCCGCCTTCCTCCGGTTTAACACCGGCAGTCCCCCCAGAGTGCCCAACTTAATGGTGGCAACTAAGGGCAAGGGTTGCGCTCGTTGCGGGACTTAACCCAACATCTTACGACACGAGCTGACGACAGCCATGCAGCACCTATCTCCCTGTCCCCGAAGGGAAAATGACATCTCTGCCACTGTCAGGGGATGTTAAGCCCAGGTAAGGTTCTGCGCGTTGCTTCGAATTAAACCACATACTCCACCGCTTGTGCGGGCCCCCGTCAATTCCTTTGAGTTTTAGTCTTGCGACCGTACTCCCCAGGCGGGATACTTAATGCGTGAGCTACGGTACTCAGGAGGTTAACATCCCGAGCACCTAGTATCCATAGTTTACGGCGTGGACTACCAGGGTATCTAATCCTGTTTGCTCCCCACGCTTTCGCGCCTCAGCGTCAGTGCACCGCCAGATAGCCGCCTTCGCCTCAGGTGTTCTTCCCGATATCTACGTATTTCACTACTACACCGGGAATTCCGCCATCCTCTCAGGCACTCAAGACTAGGAGTTTCGACTGCCATTCCCAGGTTGAGCCCAGGGATTTCACAATCGACTTTCTAGCCCGCCTACGCGCGCTTTACGCCCAGTAATTCCGAACAACGCTTGCACCCTTCGTATTACCGCTGCTGCTGGCACGAAGTTAGCAGGTGCTTCTTCTTCTGGTACCGTCAGAATTGCCAACTGTTCGCAGGCAACCCCTTCTTTCCAGCCGAAAGAGCTTTACAACCCAAGAGCCTTCTTCACTCACGCGGCGTTGCTGCATCAGGCTTGCGCCCATTGTGCAAAATTCCCTACTGCTGCCTCCCGTAGGAGTCTGGGCCGTGTCTCAGTCCCAGTGTGACTGATCATCCTCTCAGACCAGTTACCCATCGTCGCCTTGGTAGGCCATTACCCTACCAACTAGCTAATGGGACATAGGCCGCTCTAGTAGCGCAAGCTTATAAATAGAGGCCTGCTTTAGACTCACGTCATTATGCGGTATTAGCCACAGTTTCCCGTGGTTATTCCCCACTACAAGGTACGTTCCTATGTATTACTCACCCGTGCGCCGCTCTACTCATCCCGAAGGACTTTCTCGCGCGACTTGCATGTATTAGGCACGCCGCCAGCGTTCGTTCTGAGCCAGGATCAAACTCTAATGTTTAAATCATGGCCGTTACTTTAATTCGGAATTCTTACTTGCGTAAGAATTGATCAAGGTAACAGTTTACTTTGTTTTTACGAGCCAATGACTCGTGAAGTGATCTCGCGATCAACTTCGACAGTAACCTGTTATTTGGTTTCTTGTTTCTGTCGCTATTCAGTTTTCAAAGAGCACTCGACCTATCTCAGTTTTCGTCAGCCTCTTCAGCTACTTACTTACCGTTCGTCGAGGAGTTCCGCACTTTACTCTCTTCGCTTTTTTTGTCAACCCTTCGTTTCACTTTTTTTCAGTGTCTCGCCGGGTCAGCGAAGTGGCTCAGTGCCGAGGAAGGTGAATCTACGCTTCTAAAAACTTTTGTCAACGCAGCTTTGAAGGTTTTT
>Ga0194132_10002430_pt1 | contig 34991 bp, 25 predicted proteins | sample TA2KigOf80mmetaG_FD_148612 | JGI IMG/M metagenome (GOLD analysis project Ga0194132, IMG submission 148612) | Freshwater microbial communities from Lake Tanganyika, Tanzania - TA2015054 Kigoma Offshore 80m | ecosystem: Environmental > Aquatic > Freshwater > Lake | place: Tanzania: Lake... | reverse complement strand
GTTTCCCGAGCTCGAATTTCCGCACGCCTCCGACCTGTGGGCCTCGGCCACCTGGCAAAGCGTGCTCCGCGCCGGGGAGAACGGCAAGATCGGCCAGCGCACCGCTGCCGCCTATCTCCACCGTAAGGGCGAGGAGCTGTACGACATCACCAAGGATCCGAACGAGGTGAACAATCTTGCCGGATCCGCTGCTCATGCCGCGACTCTCGCATCGTTGCGCAAGACGGTCCACGAATGGCGCGCCCGGACCAACGATCCGTGGATGATCCTCAGCCGCTACAACGGAGAGGGCGTCCCGGATGTGCCACGGGCGGCAGGCGGCCGGAAGAAGGGAGCGTCCCGGTGAAACCCACGATCCTGATCCTCGCGCTGGCGGGCCTTGCCGCCGCACAGCAGAATCCGCCGCTTCGCATCCCGGACACCGTGGAGGTCCAAAAGGACATCGTCTACGCCCGCTATGGCGCCCGTGAGATGCGCCTGGACCTGTACCTGCCCAAGGCGCCCGCCGCGCGGCCCCGCCCAGCCGTAGTCTACGTGCACGGCGGAGGATGGCGCGGCGGAAACAAGCAGGCTTTTTCGCGCCAGGCCGCGCACATGGCTGCTGCGGCCGGATACGTGGGAGCCTGTATCGAGTACCGTCTGTCGGGTGAGGCCAGGTGGCCCGCCGCGATCCACGACTCGAAGGCGGCTGTCCGGTGGGTCCGCGCCAACGCCGCGAAATACCTGATCGACCCCAACCGGATCGGAGCGGCCGGAGGCTCCGCGGGTGGACACCTGGCAGCGCTGCTCGGGACCACGTCTCAGAAGGAGTTCGAGGGCGACGGTGGCAACCCGGGAGTATCCAGCCACGTCGCAGCCGTCGCCGCCTTCAACCCCGCGGTCGACCTGGCCAGCTTCGGCCCTCAGGTAGGCGGCAACGCGAACAACTCGGTCGCCCAGTTCCTGGGCGCGTCCTATACGGCCAATCCGGACCTATGGAAATTTGCGTCACCGATCACCCATGTGGCGAAAAAGTCCGCTAAATTTCTGTTCCTACACGGTGATGCGGACGCGACAGTGCCGTTCGCCCAGTCGAAGCGAATGCTCGACTTGCTCACCGCAAAAGGGGTCAAGGCGGAGCTGTTCACAGCTCCGGGCGCTGCTCACGGCTTCTTTAACAGCCCTCCGTGGTTCGAACCTACTCTCAAGAAAATGCAGGAGTTTTTCCTCGAAACACTCGACCGGTAGTACACTCCGGTTGCGCGGGCTAACCCCGAATATGGTAGCCTGTGAACAGCCTTAGCGCCTCCAAGATGAACTTCCGTTCACTTTTCAGCTTTTTTTCCTCCGATTTGGCGATCGACCTGGGCACAGCCAATACTCTTGTCTATTCCAAAGGGCACGGAATCGTCGTCAACGAACCCTCGATCGTTGCCATCAACAAGAAATCGGGTGACGTCGAGGCCGTGGGCCGGGAAGCCAAGGAAATGCTCGGCCGGACCCCGGGGAACATCGTCGCGATCCGGCCCATGAAGGACGGCGTGATCGCCGACTTCCGGGTCACCGAGAAGATGCTCAACTACTTCATCCAAAGGGCGCATGGACGGAAAATGCTTGTCCACCCGCGGATTGTGATCGGTGTGCCGAGCGAGATCACGCAAGTCGAGAAGCGGGCGGTGATCGATTCCGCTTACCGGGCAAAGGCGAGCGAAGTTCATCTGGTCGAGCAGGCGATGGTGGCGGCGATCGGCGCCGGACTCCCGATCACCGAGCCCTCGGGTAACATGGTGGTCGACATCGGGGGTGGCACCACCGACGTCGCCGTGATCTCCCTGTCCGGTATCGTGTACTCGCGGTCGGTGCGGGTGGCCGGGAACGAGATCGACGAGGCGATCATCCAGTACCTGAAGCGGAAGTACAACCTCCTGATTGGCGAACGGACCAGCGAGCAGATCAAGATGCAGATTGGATCGGCGTATCCGCTGGACAAGCCGCTGACCATGGAGATCAAGGGCCGGAATCTGATCGAAGGCGTGCCCAAAACAATCACGGTCGACGACAGCGAAATCCGGGAGGCCATCGCCGAATGCGTAGCGGCGATCGTCAACGCGGTTCGCGTGGCCCTTGAGCGCACCCCGCCCGAACTGAGCGCAGACATCAGCGACCGTGGTATCGTGCTAACGGGGGGTGGCGCTCTGCTCAAGAATCTTGACAAGCGTATCCGTTTCGAGACGGGATTGCCGGTCTCGATCGCGGAAGACCCACTGGCGAGCGTCGCGCTCGGAACCGGAAAGATGCTGACCGACTTCGATCTCTTGCGCCGTATTCAAATCGATAGCATCTAAGGCTCGTGACTCCTTTCCACGGAGCGGGTGATGGAACTCCTGGTGAATCGTTACCGCAACGTAACCATCCTGGCGATCGCCTTGGCGGCGCAACTGTTTCTGCTCGCCTATCAGGTGAAGAGCCGGCAGGAAGTCCGCTCCATCCGCGTGTGGGCCGTCACCGGCGTGATGCCACTAGCGCGGCTTCTCGACGTCCTGCACGCCAACACGTTCGGCCTGATCTCCGAATACGCCTCACTGGTGAAGGCGCGCGAGGAGAACCGAAAACTCCAGGACCGGGTGAGTAAACTGCAAATGGAGAATCAGTTCCTGCGCAACGACCTGTCCACCGCTGACCGCGCACGGGTACTGGCGCTTTTCCAGGCACGCACTCCGTCGAAGACCGTGGCCGCGCACGTCACCGGCCGGGGCCCGGACAACTCGAAGGTCGTGTTCGTCGATCGTGGCGCCAACGATGGCGTCAAGAAGAACATGCCGGTGGTCACCTCAGACGGGATCGTGGGCCGCGTCGGCGCGGCATATCCGAGCTTCTCCCAGGTGGTTCTGCTCATCGACACCAATTTCAAGGCAGGCGTGATCTCGCAGAAGCACCGGATCCCCGGCACGCTCAAGGGCCAGGGCCACAGCACGTGCCTGGTGGACTACATTCAGAACCAGGAAAAACTGGAAGTCGGCGAGTGGTTCTTCACTTCCGGTGATGATCTCATCTTCCCGAAAGGAATCCCGGTCGGACAGGTCAAGTCCACGCGCGAAGGCAAAATGTTCTTCCAGGAAGTTCACCTGGTCCCCAGTGGACTCCAGAAGGGACTGGAAGAGGTGCTCATCGTTCTCGACGGGGTCCACCAGCCACTGCCCGATTCTCAAACCGTCCAGGCCCAGCAGCCGCACCTGATGCAGCCTCCCCCGGCTGAGCAAAACACGAGCTCCGGCGCCTCTCGCGTGATTCGCGGAGGCGTGGTGGAAACCGACGCCGACCAGGTTGTGGACCGCTACCGGCGCATCGGCATCGTTCAGGGACATCCCTACGGAGCTGGCGGGGTCCCGAACTTCAACATCGAACCGCCACCGCCCGCGCCCAAGCCGGATCCAGAGTCACGGCCAGCCGAGCCGCGGGGCCAGCAGCCCGAGTGATGTCGCTTCTTCCGGCTCACCTGCCGCCGAACGCTGGCGCGCGCAAGTACCGGCTGCGGCCGCTCGCCCTGATCATCGCGCCCATCGTCGCGGTGGCTTTCCAGGTCAAAGCGCCTCTCTTTACGGAATACCTGTCCTACCTGGATCCGCCACTGCTGGTGACGGTCTACTTCGGGCTGATGCGGCGGGAGCCGGTCTCGGCCCTGTTCATCGGCATGGGCGTGGGGCTCCTGCAGGACGCCTTGTCTCAGAATCCCCTCGGGCTGTTCGGGATCGTCAAGACGCTCACAGGCTATTGGACCGCGTCGGTGAGCCTGCGGATGGACTCGGACAACAACATGGTCCGGGCGATATTCGCCTTCGCGTTCTACCTCGTCCACCAGCTCCTCTACTGGACCCTGGCCAGTTCGCTCCTCGGCCAGCAGTTCAGCTTCGAGCCCGGTGAGGCGCTCCTGTTTGCGATCCTCAATGCCGCCGTCGCAGTTCCTCTGTTCCAGTTGTTGGATAAACTGTAGAGATAAGGCAGGCGCAGATGCCGGATCCGACCATCCCGGCCGACCTTGAAAAAGACAAAGAACCGGAAATCCGCTGGGTCCTGAAAGAGGATCCGAAGGCCCTCACCAACCGGATCACGTTGTTCCGCTGGGTGGTACTGGCTGTGTTCTTGTACCTGCTCGCCGGATTCTGGGCGCTCCAGATCCGCGACCCCGACTACTACGACGAACTGGCGGAAAAAAACTACGTCCGCTCCCAGCCCCTGCCCGCTCCCCGGGGCAGGATTCTTGACCGCGACGGGCGAGTGATCGTCGACAACCACTCGTCGTTCTCACTCTACCTGTCGCGCGACAACCTGAAGACGGACCATCTCCAAACCGTCTGCAAGGCGATCGATCTGGACTGCGAAGATCTGAACGAGCGGCTCCGCCGCTACGACCGCACGCGCGCCAAGTACGAGGCCATCAATGTCAAAGGCGAGCTGACCTCGGCCGAGCTCGCCTTCATCGAAGCCCACAGCGGCCATGACAACTACCAGGAGCTCGAAGTCATCCAGACCTTCCGCCGGATTTATCCGCGGAGCGGAATGCTGGCGCACGTGATCGGCTACACGGGCGAGATCAGCGAGTCCGAACTCGATTCGGCTGATTTCGCGCGGTACAAGCAGGGCGACATCGTGGGCAAGACGGGCATTGAGCGCCAGTATAACGACCTGCTGATGGGAATCGACGGCCAGCGGCGCGTGCTGGTCAACAACCGCAATAAAATCCTCAAAGTCATCGACCACAAAGGAGCCGCGGCAGGCAAGGACATCCGGCTGACCCTCGATCTCGACCTCCAGGCAGTCGCGGAGCTCTCCATGCAGGACCGGCGCGGCGCGGTGGTCGCCCTCGATGCCCGGACCGGTGAAGTGCTCGCGATGGTAAGCCGTCCGGCCTATGATCCGAACCGGTTCGTCGGCCGGATCCGCGCCAAGGACTGGGCTGATATCCGCGACAGCGCCGACTTCCCGATGATGAACCGCGCCATCCAAGCCGTTCTCGCACCGGGATCAACCTTCAAGCCCCTGATGGCGATGGCCGGCCTTGAGGACGGTATTGTGGAAGAAGGCTCGCATGCCGTGTGCACCGGAGGCGCGCAGTTCTACGACCGCTACTTTAAGTGCAACATCCGCAGCGGCCACGGATACATGAACCTGAACCGGGCGTTGATCCACTCCTGCAATATCTATTTCCAGCAGAACATCGGCGCCAAGATCACCATCGACCGGGTCGCGGAATACGCCGATCTGGCCGGGCTGGGAAAAAAGACCGGAATCGATCTGCCAGCCGAATCCGAGGGCACTGTCCCGTCGCGCAAGTGGAAGATGCGGACGCAACGTCAGCGTTGGCTTTCGGGGGAGACGCTTTCGGTGGTCATCGGGCAGGGAGCGCTTACCGTGACACCCCTCCAGCTCGCGCACGCCATTGGGGGGCTCGCCCGCGGCGGAGAGTGGCACCGGCCACACCTGCTGCTCGACCCGCCTCCCGCGCTCGACCCGCCGCGGAAGGCAAACTGGAAACCGGACAACGTAGCCCGCGTGGTCAACGGAATGTTCGGAGTGGTCAACCAGGGTGGAACGGCGCGCGGCGCGGTGATTCCCGGGGTCGAGCTGTGCGGAAAAACCGGAACCGCGCAGTTGGCCTCAAACGACCTGATCCGCTCAAGAAAGCTCGGCATCGCGCTGTCGGACAACGCCTGGTTTGTGGGGTTCGCCCCGCGGAACAACCCGGAGATCGTGGTGGCGGCGCTCTATGAGCACGGAGAGCACGGGGACCGCGCGGCGCCGATCGTCCGCGATGTCGTGAAGGCGTACTTCGACAAGAAGTCCCGGCGGCCGGCGCCTCCGCTTGTGGCTCGCGCACGGGACACGGCGCGATGAATTTGAGCCTGCGCCGTTTGAGGAATCTCGATTGGGTCATGCTCGGACTGGCCCTGGCGATCAGCGCCATCGGCATCCTGCAGATCTACAGCGCAACCCAAGAGACCCGCTGGGGGAGCGCCTGGTGGCGCCAGACTCTGTTCGTCGCCGCGGGCCTGGTGGGTTTCTGGGTGATCGCCAGCATCGACTACCACTCCCAAATGGGCAAGTCGATGCTCCTGTATTGGGTCACGATTATCCTCCTGGTGGTGGTGCTGTCGGCTGGCGCCAAGGTGTTCGGGTCGCGAAGGTGGATTCCTCTCGCGTTCGGATTTCATTTTCAGGTGTCGGAGTTCGGCAAGCTGGTGATAATATTACTAGTAGCCAGATATTTGACAGCCACGAAAAGCGACACGCTGCATGGCCGCGAATTGCTCAAGCTTGCGGGTTTGGTGGCAGTGCCGATGCTCCTTGTGATGCGCCAGCCGGATTTGGGAACCGCGTTAACGTACCTTCCGGTGGCGGGCGTTGGCATTCTGCTTGCCGGACTCCGGTGGCGGCACATCGCGATTTTCGGTGTCCTGGCGGTTGTGGTTCCGGTGTTCGCCTACCATTTCGTCCTCAAGCCGTACCAGAGGGCGCGGGTGGACAGCTTCATCGATCCGGAATCGGATCCGCACGGCTCCGGGTATCAGGTGATTCAGTCCAAAATCGCGGTAGGTTCGGGCCGGTTGCTCGGCCGCGGACCAGCGAAGGGGTATCAGACCCGTCTTCAGTTCCTTCCAGTACCCCACACCGATTTCATCTTAGCCACCTTCAGCGAGGAGCACGGCTTTTCAGGCGTTGTCGTGATTTTCGTGTTTTATTTCCTGTTGCTCATGCAGATCGTCCAGAACGCCCAGACTGCCCTCGACCGTTCGGGGACGTTTATCTGCATGGGGGTGGCGGCGCTGCTGCTCTTCCACATCCTGGTGAACGCCGGGATGGTGGTGGGCCAGATGCCGATTACCGGGATCCCCCTTCCGCTAATGAGCTATGGCGGATCGAGCACATTGTCCACGTTCCTGATGCTGGGGTTGGTGAATAACGTCCGGCTCAAGCGAATCGTAGAGTAGGCATTTCATTTCATGACAGAAGCGCCCAAGGACAGTTTGATGGCCGTTGCCGCGTCCGGACGACGCCGGGCCGGTCTCCTCTCCGTTGCGGCAGCTTCGGAACCGGAGATTTTCGATGATCAAAGAGTTGGTGATTTCGGCAAATCGCCACGAAACCAAACTCGCCGTCGTGGAAGACGATCAGCTCGTTGAGGTATATTTTCAACGGTCTAACGAGTATTCATTAGCGGGAAGCATTCACAAGGGCCGGGTCACGCGTGTCCTCCCTGGAATGCAGTCCGCGTTCGTGCATGTCGGGCTGGAACGGGATGCGTTCCTCTACGTTTCCGACTTCTTTGAGGAGTCCGACGAGGAGTTCGACCGGATCGATGACAAGGGGAAGCGGAAGCCGCCACTGGCCGCTGCCCAGCCAACCCCCGCCGCGCTGCCGGAACCCGAGGCCGCTGCCCAGCCCGCCGCCAGTGCGGACGCCGCTCCAGGCGGCAGCCCCACGCAGGCGCCGCCGGCCCGCGAGCAGGGCGACCGGGAGAACGACCGTGACCGCCGCGGACGCAGACGGCGCAGGCGGCGGGGACGCGGTATGCCGGAGTCCAAGTTCACCTCTCTGCCCGAGGGCGAGGAGAACAGACAGGACGTAGCGTCCGCCGAAGATGATTCCGCCACCGATCCGGAACCCGAACCCGATCCGGAACCGGAGCTTGAGCCGCTGGTACTGCCCGGTGAGTCGATCGCCAAATATACCGCTGCCGAGGCGGAACCCGCCGTTGAAGAGCCCGAAGAGCTGGCGGCCCCCGAGCCCGGCGATGACGCCGTGAGCAGGGCCATCACGGAAGATGAAGTGGCTGATGCCGCTCAGGAGGCCGCTGAGGCCGCTGCTGATGACTGGAATCCGCCGCTCGACGAATCTGAAGAAGAGCCCGCGGTGGAGATCGAGGATCCAGGCGCCGGAACCAATGACCAGCCGGATGAACCAATCGAAGAAGCTTCCGGCGAAGAGCGGATCGCCGAAGCGCGCGAGCAGCCCGCAGCACGCTATCCGCACCCCCGCGGACGCAAGTTCCGCCGCCGTGGCCGCGATGGCCGCCCGGAGCGCGCCGAACTCCGGCAGGAGGCGCCACGTCCGGAGCAGAGACCGGAATCCAGGCCCGAAGCGCGTGACAAAGACAAGGACCGGGACCGCCCGCCGGTGCCCTCCATCAGCGACCTCTTGAAGGAGGGCCAGGAGATCATTGTCCAGGTGCGCAAAGAGCCGCTGGGCCAAAAAGGCGCCCGGATCACGTCCCACATCGCCATGCCGGGCCGCTACGTCGTGTACATGCCCACCGAGGACCGCTCGGGTGTGTCGCGCAAGATCTCCACCGACGAAGAGCGCCAGCGGTTGAAAAAGATCGTCCTCGCCCAGAGCCAGGGCTTAAGCGGCGGATTCATCGTCCGTACCGCCGGAGAGGGCCGCACCGAGGCCGAGATCGCGGCGGACATGAAGTACCTCCACGACCATTGGCTCGACATCCGCAAGCGGGCCGAGAAGCGCAATGCTCCGTGCCTGCTTCATCACGATCTGGATCTGGTCACCCGCACCCTGCGCGACCAGGTGAACGACAACTTCAAGTCGATCATTGTCGACAACGAGGACCTGTACGAGAAGATCGTGGGCTTCCTCGAGCGCTTCCAGCCGGCGCTGGTTCCGCGCGTGAAGCTCTTCCAGCGGGACACGCCCATTTTCGACTTCTTCAACATCACCTCGGAGATGGAGAAGGCGCTGCGGCCGAAGGTCTGGCTCAAGTCCGGCGGATACATCGTGATCAACCAGACCGAGGCGCTGGTGGCGATCGACATCAACACCGGCAAGTTCGTCGGCAAGTCGAACCGCCTCGAGGACACCATCGTCAAGACCAACCTTGAAGCGATCAAGGAGATCGTCCGGCAGGTGCGCCTGCGCGACCTGGGCGGAATCATCGTGGTCGACTTCATCGACATGGACGAGCGCAAGAACCGGCAGAAGGTGATGCAGGCGCTCGAAGAGGCTATGCGGTTGGACCGCGCTCCGTACAAGATCCTGCAGTTTAACGACTTCGGACTCGTGGCCATCACCCGCCGCCGCGTCAAGCAGAGTCTGGAGAAGGCGCTGTGCACTTCCTGCCCAACCTGCGAGGGATCCGGGTACGTCAAGAGTGTGCAGACGGTGATCGGCGAGATCCTGACCGAGGCGCACAAGATTGCCCGCGCCGTTGAGGGCAACAGCGTCGTCCTCCGAGCCCACCCCGATGTCGCCAAGGCGCTCAAGGCGCAGGGCGCCAACTACATCCACGAGATCGAAGAGGTGCTGGGGCGGACGGTGCTGCTGAAGAGCGATCCGCTGCTGCATCCCGAGAAGTTCGATCTGGTGTGACGGGACTCCGGCTTCCATACCTGGCGCTGGTCTGCGCTTCCCTGGGGGCGCAGACTCAGCCCTACCCCGAAGTCCAATGGCTATCCGAGTTCCGCCGCGTGGGTCCGGACGGCGCAATCATCCCGCCTGACGCGGCGGGCAGGCCGCGTGAGATTCTCTCGCCCGCGGTCCCCCGCAACGGCCACGCGACGTACCATCTGGTGATCACCGCGCCGCTGGGCAAGCCCTATCACCTCTACTTCGGGGCGAATCCGGAGAACGCCGTCCAGCAGCACGTCTACCGCGTGGTCTACAACCAGGAAGGCGAGCGCTGGATTCCGGACAAGCTTGAAGAGGTGAAGCTCCCGCTGACCACAACGATCGGGGACCCCGCGCAGATTCCGGCCCGGAAGGCGGACGTCTACGTCGTGGATCTGTTCATCCCTTCGGTGTCACCAATCCGCCGGATTCGCGTCGAAGCACAGCTCAACGTGGGTGCGGACTGGATTATCTCGCCGCTAGAGCTCCGGATCCAGCCCGCGGCGATTCCACTGGTGACCATGACTTCAGGGGCCGTCGCACCTTTGACCGCCGTAAGCGCCGATACCTCGTTCAGCGTCCTGCGCGGCTACGTGTGCGGCAAGAGCGAACGTTACGTCTCCGCGAATCCCAGCGTCCGCACGCTATTACGGCGCAATGCGTCGGAAGACATCGCGCTGGCGAAGTCGATCGAGTCAAAGCCCGCCGCGAAGGACCTCAAGAACGTTCTGGCACAAGCGATGGGTGGAGACACCGCTGCCGGATTCTGCGCCAAGGCCCACACGCCGGTCACCGGCTACAATCCGGAGACCTACCTCAAGGCGCGCGACTACTTGTACCGGCTCGCGATCGAGTAGCGCCGGTCCACCCTGCCCTTCGCAGCCTCCCGGAAATAGTCCAGCAGGCTCCTGGTGCCGATCGCCGGACCAACGAAATCATGTTCGCTTACCGTGCACGCGAAGCGGAACAGCTCACTCTTCCGCGAGTCGAAAAGCCGCGCCAGCCGGGCGCCCATCCGCACCAGGCCCAGCGGAGCGTGAAAGATGAGCGGCTTCTTGCCGATTGCCTCAAACGCCAATTCCGCGATCTGGCGGCGCGTGTGGATTGCGGGACCACCCGCATCGATCTCCACGTTGCGTTCCTCAAATAGTGCCTTGACGCAAGCCTCCGCCACATCCGCCTCGTGAACCGGATTCGACTTCGCGGCTCCTGATCCCAAGACAATGCCGGTGCCCTTGAACGCGAGATCCAGGAACGGCAGGTACGACTTGAAGAACCCGGTGGGCCGCACGATTCCGTAAGGGATCCCCGATTGGCGAAGCATCGCTTCAACAGCAGAGTGAGCCGCCAGGTACGGGTCATCCGGATGCCGGGCCGCGTACAGCACCGAGATGTACACGAACCTCCGGGTTCCATGCCGCTGGCAGGCGGTGATCAGATTGCGGTGCGCGGCCACGTCAATGTCCGAAAACGGCGACGGACGCGCCCTGTCGAGATACACGCTTTGGCCGAGCGCCGAAACGACCGCGTCCTGTCCCTGGCAACAGCGGTCGGCCACAGCCGGATCCGTGGCATCGCCGCTCTCACGGTTCAGGACTTCGATGCGGTGTCCACCCCTGGCCTCGAGCATCCGGACAATGTGCTGGCCCGCGGTGCCCGTTCCGCCCGCTACCAGAATTCTCATTCGCCGGAGCCCCAACCACGCAACGCATCGAACCTCTTCCGCCATGCCCGGTGGATCCTCAACCCGGACCACCCCGCCGTGATCAGGAAGAACCCCAGGCTCATCCCCAATACGGTCCAGCGCGTCGCCCGGCTCAATTCGAACGGCTCGAATGTGGCTCCCTCCAAGGGTTCCGCGGTGACCTTGAGGTCCACCAGGACGTTGGACGTTCCGTTGGTCCGGTTGTCGATCAACACGCGGTAATCTCCGGGACGGCTCAGCCGGTGCTCGAATCCGCCGCCCCGGTCCGGTCCGGCCGCCGCCAGGATCCGGAATGGCTTGCCGTCGCGGAAACGGATCACATCCTCCGCGGTCATCACCAGGATTCGCAGCTTCGACGATCCCCGCGTAACGTTGAACTGGCCGCGCAACATGGCCGGACGGTCCCATGCGCTGACCGGAATCATGTTCCATTGCGACCGGCCGATCTCGACAGCGCCGTCGTACAGCACGCGGGCGGTTTTCCCCTGAAACACGGCCTCGCCGCCCACGAGCGTCATCGTCACCTTCGTCTTGAGGATCTGCTCAGCCGGCACGGCCATGATGTCTTGGGACAGGACCACAAGGTCCGCCAGCTTGCCCTTTTGGATGCTCCCCTTGGAGTCCTCTTCAAACGCCGCGTAGGCGGCGTCGATTGTGAAGCTCCGCAACGCCGCGGCGCGGCTCATCCGTTGCGCGGGCTGCCAACCCTGGGCCGGCCAGCCGGAGTGATCCTGGCGCGTGACGGCCGCGTAGAAGCCCCAGAGCGGATTCGGGTCCTCGACGGGAAAATCCGACCCGTTGGCGATCCTGACCCCGGCTTCGAGGAACCGGTTCCACGCATAAGCACCCGCGGCCCGCTCGCCCACGCGCTTCTCCGCCCAGCGCATGTCGCTGGTGGCGTGCGTGGCCTGCATCGACGCGAGGATCGAATACCGGGCAAACAAGGGAATATCGGCGGGCGTCACGATCTGTGCGTGCTCGATACGGAAACGCCGGTTGTTGACGCCTCCCAGCACGGCGGCATAGGCATCGAGCACTTCGCGATTCGCGCGGTCACCGATCGCATGGGTATTCACTTGCATCCCGGCGGCAGCGGCCTGCCGCGCCACGCGCTCGACAGCCTCGCGGCCGAGGATCAACAGCCCGCGATTGCCCGGCTCATCCGAGTACGGCTCCTTCAACGCGGCGCCACGCGAGCCGAGCGCGCCGTCGGCCATCAGCTTGATGCTCCGGACCGTCAGCCAGGGCCCTACCTGAGGGCCCTGGGCGAGATAGCGGCGCCACAGCTCACCCTCACCGCGGATCATCGCGTAGATCCGCACGGGCCACTTTCCGGAGCCGATGAGCTGCTTGTACGCCGCCAAGTCTTGCTCGTCGACACCAGCGTCATGGACACTGGTGAGCCCCAGCCGCGAACACTCAATGGCGGCGCGGCTCAGTTGTGCACGTACTTTTTCGGGCGCGGCTGAGAGAATCTTCGAGCGGACCAGCCCCATGGCGCGGTCAATCAGCACTCCGGCCGGCTTGCCATCGGGTCCACGGATGATCCGCCCGCCATCTGGATCCTTCGTGGCCGGGTTGATGTCGGCACGGGCCATAGCGTCCGCGTTCACCCAGGCGGCATGGCCGTCAACACGGGTGAGATACACCGGATTCCGCGGCGCGGCATCCGTAAGCACGGTGGCTGGGGGAAACTCGCCACCCTCCCAGCGCGTTTGATCCCAACCACGGCCCGTGATCCACTCGCCGGGCCTTTTGGCGCTGGCGGCGGCCTTCACCTGAGCCGCAACGGCGGCGGCTGAGGCTGCATCGCGGAGGTCGAGCGACTCCAAGCTCTCGCCGAGCCCACGCATGTGTCCGTGCGCGTCGATGAAGCCGGGAACCACCGTCTGGCCCCGCAGATCGATCACCTTGGTGGACGGACCAATGAGCTTTGAGGCATCGTTGTCCAGGTCTGCGATCCGCCCGTTCCGGATCGCAACGCGCATCGCTTTCGGATGGTCCGGATCCACCGTGTGGATGTTGGCGTTATCCAGAACCAAGTCCGCTGGCTGCCCAGAGGCTACTGGATGGAGGAAAACCGCCACACCCAGTACCGCTAGAATAAGGAGCATGGACGACAGTATGTCACATCCGGCGTCCACAGCCTTTGAAACGGCTGTTTGGAAGTCCGCGATTGGCTGGATCTGTGCGGCTTGTATCTCGATTCTGTTCCTCGCCGCCGGAATTTGGAAGGCGACCGACCCGCTCACCTGGGCCCAGTCGCTCGGGCAGTTTCTGGTTCCGGGGTGGCTGACCATTCCGGGCACCATCGCGCTTGCGGTCTCGGAGATCTTCGCGGGGATCGCGATCCTGATCCCGCGATACCGGCGCTGGGGCGCAATGCTCACGTGCGTGCTGCTGGTGGTGTTCATGGTGTACGTGGCCATCAACTACAACCAGTTGGTGGGGAAGGACTGCAGTTGCTTCCCGTGGGTGAAGCGGGCTGTGGGTCCTGGCTTTTTCCTGGGCGACGCCGCGATGCTGGTGATGGCTGGCCTTGCCGGACTATGGGCGCAGCGGTCACACGGACTGCGCGGCGCAGCCGTGGTGCTCGGGGCGATCTCGGTGTTCACCGGCGTCTGCTACGGCGTCACCGTATTCCAGCACAGCGGGCTGCGCGCGCCGGCGTCGGTGGTGGTCGATGGCAAGGCTTACCCGTTGAACCAGGGCCGCGTGTTCTTGTACTTTTTTGACCCGGAATGCATGCACTGCTTCCAGGCCGCGAAGCAAATGACCGGGTACAAGTGGAAGGACGTCAAAGTGGTCGCCATCCCGACCCGTGTCCAGCAGTTCGCCGGGCAGTTCCTCAAGGACACCGGGCTGAGCGCGGACGTGACGCTCGACCAGGAAGCGCTGCGGGCGGTGTTCAAGTTCAAGGATCCGCCGTATGGCGTGGCACTGGAGAACGGCATCCAGCGCGTGGCCTTCATCCACTTTGACGAGCAGGAACCGCGAAAGGGACTGCGGACGCACGGCTTCATCGAGTAGCCCGCACACATGGCCAGAGCGGCGCCCAAGTTGATCACCGGACGGGTCCGGGTGCACCGTGACGGTTTCGGGTTCCTGATTCCGGATCATCCGGTTGCCGGACTCGAAGGGGACATCTTCCTCCCTCCGGATGCCGCCGCCAAGGCGATGCACGGTGATCACGCCGCGGTGAAGATTGTCCGGTTCGGACGCGACGGACGCGCGGAAGGCGAGATCGCGCGGATTCTCGAACACGCCAACACCGCGGTAGTCGGGACATTCCGGCTCAAGCGCAAAGGCATGTGGGTGGAGCCGCACGATGCCCGAATCCAGCAGTGGATCCGGATCCCCGATGGACTCGCCACACCCAAGGGCGCCGCGGGACCCTACCGGATCGCCGCCCGCCCCGTCGAGGTCTCATCGCCCGAAGAACTCGAAGGGATGATCGTCCACGCGGAGGTCATCGAGTTCCCCAAGCACGGCAGCGCGCCTGTTGGCCGCGTGGTCGAGATCCTTGGCCATCCGGACGACTTCGGTGTCGACGTCGAGATCACGATCCGCAAGTTCCGCATCCCGCACCGATTTCCGCCCGAGGCGCTCGACCAGGCGCAATCGATTCCGCTGACCGTGGATGCGGCGGGCCGGCGCGACTTCCGTGGGTTGGACATCGTCACCATCGACGGCGAGACCGCCCGCGACTTCGACGACGCCGTTTGGGTTGAGCGCCTGCCCAACGGAAACTTCGCTCTCCAGGTCCACATCGCCGACGTGTCCCACTACGTGCGCCCCGGATCGCCGATCGACCGCGAGGCGGCGCTGCGCGGAACGAGCGTCTATTTCCCGGACCGGGCGGTCCCGATGCTGCCCCTCGAGCTTTCCACCGAAATCTGCTCGCTGAAGCCGAAGGCCGACCGTCTGGTGCTCAGCGCGTTGCTGGAGATCGACCACGGCGGGGACATCGTTTCCCAGGAGTTCTGCCGCGGAGTGATCCACAGCGCCGAGCGGATGACCTACACGAGCGTCCACGCGATCCTCGAAGGCGACACGTCTTTGCGGCACCGCTATGCGCCGCTGGTCACGCGTTTTGAGCTGATGCGGGAACTGGCGCTGATCCTCAACCGCAAGCGCACGCGGCGGGGATCGATCGATTTCGACATGCCCGAGCCGCTGATCGAGTTCGACGAGACCGGCGAGATGACGGGGCTCCGCCGTGCGCCACGCAACATCGCGCACCGGATCATCGAGGAGTTCATGCTGGCGGCGAATGAGGCGGTGGCGCGCCACATCACCGGCGCCGGACCCGGGATGGTCTACCGGATCCACGAAGAGCCGGATCCGAAGAAGGTCATCGAATTCGAGGAACTGGCCGCGCAATTCGGCGTGACGCTGGGCATCGCCTCCAAGGGCAGACGCAGGACGCCGGCGGACTTCCGCGTGACTCCGCGCCACTACCAGCGGCTGATCTCGAAGATCGAGGGCAGCCCCTCCGAGCGGATCCTGAGCTACTTGATGCTGCGATCACTCCGGCAAGCGCGCTATAGCGCCGAGAACGTGGGACACTTCGCGCTTGCCTCGGACTGCTATTGCCACTTCACGTCACCGATCCGCCGGTATCCCGATCTGCTCGTGCACCGAGCGCTCGCGGCCATATTCGACGGTGCGCCGCCGCCCTATACGCCGGGAGAACTGGCCCGGCACGCGGAGCAGTCATCGGTCACCGAACGCACCGCGGCCGAAGCCGAGCGCGAGCTGGTTGAGTGGAAGAAGGTCAAGTTCATGGCGGGCCGCGTGGGCGACGAGTTCCCCGGTGTGATCCTGAGCGTGACCAAGTACGGCTTCTTCGTAGAGCTCGAAGAGTTCTTCGTCGAGGGGCTGGTGCCGATCGACACCCTTCCAGGCGACCGCTGCGGATATCATGAGAATTCGCGCCGGATCGTGGGCGCCCGGACGCGCCGCCAGTTCGCCGCCGGGGACCGCGTGACAGTGCGGCTGGACAAGGTGGACGGAGTGGAAAAGAAGCTGCAATTCTCCGTCGTGATGGAAGAGCGCAAGAAGGGAAAGCATTGACATGCCACTCGAGTTGACGCCGGAAGAGGCCCGGGTCCTGGGATCTTTGATCGAGAAGGACATGGCGACGCCGGAGTATTATCCGATGTCGCTGAACGCGCTCACCAACGCGTGCAACCAGAAGACGAATCGCGACCCGATGACGAGCTATGGCGACGACGTGATCCGGTCCACGCTCGATTCCCTGCGGCGGCGGAATCTGATTACGGTGCTGAGCGGCGGCGAGAACCGCGTGCCAAAGTACGGCCACCGCACATCGGAGATCCTCAACGTCAACAATCGCGAGCTGGCTTTGCTGTGTGTGCTCCTGCTGCGCGGGCCGCAGACGCTGAACGAGCTCAAGACCCGCACGGAGCGGATGTATGAGTTCGACGATTTGGAATCGGTGGAGGGTGTTCTGTCGCGGCTGGGCGAGCGCGGGATGGCGGTCCAGTTGCCCAAGCTGATCGGGATGCGGGAACCGCGTTGGATGCACCTGCTGGCGGGTGAGGTGGACATGGCGGCGTATGAGTCAGCGGCCGCCCAGGCGGCGGTCCCGCAGCTCGTGCGGACGGATGGACTGGCTGAGCGCGTGGCGCGGCTGGAGGCCGAGATCGATGGGCTGAAGGCGCAATTCGCGGAGTTCCGGCGACAATTCGACTGAGCAGGCGCTAGACTGTGAGCATGCTCGCTCACATTCTCTCGCTCTTGGTTTTGGCGGCATCCGCCGCTCTGGCGCAATCGGAAGCCGGTGGCGCGACTCTGAACGGATCGGTGCTCGATCCCAGCGGGTCCGCGGTCCCGAACGCGAAGATCACGGTAACCAATACGCTCACTGGTCTGACCCGCGAATCGCAGACCAGCGAAGCAGGGTTTTTCAACTTCGTGAGGTTGCCCGTTGGCGCCTATGAAATCGTGGCCGCAGCGCCCGGATTCAAGCAAGTGAAGCAGACCGGAATCCAGTTGAACGTGGGTGCGGTGCAGACGCTCCAGATCGCGCTCGAAGTGGGCCAGACTTCGGAAGCCGTGACGGTCAGCGCGGAGATCCCGCTGGTTGAAGGCACGCGCGCGCAGACATCGAGCGTGGTGAACCAGAAGGCCGTATCGGACCTCCCGATCAATGGCCGGAACTTCCTCGACTTCACCGTGCTGACGCCGGGAGTGGTGCGCGATCCGCGCGGTGGCGACCTGTCCTTTGCAGGCCAGCGCGGGACCTCGAACTCGCTCCTCATCGACGGTGGCGACTCGAACAATCTGTTCTTCGGCCAGTCCTCCGGACGGGCGGGCACCCGCAACCCCTACACGTTCTCGCAGGACGCCGTCCAGGAGTTCCAGGTCAACACCAGCGGATACGCGCCGGAGATCGGACGCGCCGGAGGCGGCGTGATCAATGTCGTCACCAAGTCCGGCACCAACGAGTGGCACGGCACCGCCTTCTGGTTCTTCCGCGACAAAGCGATGAACGCGAATACGTTCTTCAACAACGCCGCGGGACGCGTGAAGCAGCCCTATCACTTCAACCAGTTCGGCGGGAACCTGGGAGGTCCGGTCAAGCGCGACAAGGCGTTCTTCTTTTACAACTTCGACGCCCAACGCAATACCCTGCCCAATCCCGTGTTCTTCCCGGTGACCGTGGTGATCCCAAGCGACGCCGCTTCGCAGCGCGCGGTTGAAGAACTACGCCGCCTCCAGACGCCCTACACCACGGGACTGGTGAACAACATCCACACCTGGAAGGTGGACTACCTGTTGTCGGCAACGCAGAACATCAACGTCCGGTACAACCTGCACCGGTTCACGGGCCGGAACTTCGAGAGCGCCGGTGCGCAATCGGCCTCCGAACACACCGGCGACAGCAAGAACATCACCGACAACATCGCCATCAATCACACCGCGGTCCGCGGCGCGTCGATGGTGATCGACACCCGCTTCATCTTCCTGCGCGACAACGCTCCCGGGGAGGCGAACTCGGCATCGCCCGAAGCCTTCATCCGCCAGGCAGGGTCCACGATGCTTTCCATTGGCCGGAACAACTTTTCGCCGCGGTTCACGAACTCGAAGAAGTACCAGTTCATCCACGCCGTGTCGCGAAACCACGGCAAACATGCGCTGAAGTTCGGAATGGACCTGAACTTCGAGCGGATCACCAACTTCTTCCCTGGCAACTTTTCCGGTTCCTACTCGTTCGACTCGCTCGCCGACTTTGCCAACCGCCGCGCGGCCGCCTTCACGCAGGGCTTCGCCGGGGCCAACACGAATGGACCCGCCACCACGCCCAACGCCAATGAATACGGCTTCTACGCGCAGGACCAGTTCCGCGCCACCAACGGCTTGACGCTGACCTACGGCCTCCGGTACGACTTCTTCGCGTACAAGCAGAACAACGTCCGCAATCCCGATCAGGGATTGGCCGCGCTCGGCCCGGACACCTCCCGGATCAATCGCGACAAAAACAATCTCGCCGGCCGCTTCGGATTCGCCTACCAGCTCGGCGCCACCGGAAAGCAGGTGGTGCGCGGCGGCTTCGGCACCTTTTACGGGCGGACCGCTTCGATCCTGATCGGCACTTCGCACAGCCAGAACGGCATCCAGGTGCAAACCTACACGCTGAACGCATCGGTACCCGTCCAAGCGCCCCTGATCCCCACGTTTCCCGCCGTGCTGAGCGCGCCGCCGCAACTCGCTCGCACGCCGGACATCTATGCCATCGCTCCGGACTACGTCCAGCCGCAAACGCACCAGTGGAACTTCAACTACGAAGCGCAGGTGTTGCCTGCCACGGCGCTCACGCTCGGCTACATCGGCGCGCGCGGCGTGCACTTGAGCCGCACCCGCGACATCAACCACTTCCCTTATGAGACCGTCAACGCGACCTTCTCCACCGGCGGCACAGTGAACTTCGGCCGGCGCCCTGCCACGCGTCCCAACCGTGCCTTCGGCCGCATCAGCCTGTTCGACTCCGGCAGCGATTCGATCTACCACGGCGGGTTCATTCAGGTGACACGCCGTTACGCGCGGAACTTCCAGCTCATGGGCAGCTACACCTTCAGCAAGGTGATCGACACGCTGCCCGACCAGACCTCGGTGGTGGTGGCGACGGGCGACGACGCCAAGGTCCCGTTCGACACGCTGAATCCAAATCTCGACCGGGCCGTGGGCGACGCGCACATTCCGCACCGCGTGGTCGCATCCGCCGTGTGGGATCTCAACTACTTCAAAGGTGACAACGCCGCGGCCAAATACATCCTCGGCGGCTGGCAGCTTTCGACGATCATCTCGGGCCAGAGCGGACGCTGGTTCACCGCGCGGTCCAACCTGGATCTCAACAATGACGGCAACCGCCAGAGCGACCGCTCGCCGGGATTCGGACGGAACACGCTCGAGGGTCCCGGTTTCGCGAGCGTCGACCTGCGTGTCTCGAAGGACGTCCCGTTTGGCGAACGGGTCAAGCTGAAGCTGATGGGCGAGGCGTTCAACGCGTTCAACCGCGCGAACTTCAGCGCCCTGCAGTTGACGCCGTTCAACTACAACGCCACGACCCGGGTGTTCACGCCGGTTGCGAACTTCCGCGCGCCGAGCAACACAAGCGACCCGCGGATCCTGCAGATCGCGGCCAAGATCGTTTTCTGATCCTCAGGCCGGCTTCTCGCGGGCGATGGCGCCGATACGCGCCCCGGTGACGCGGATATAGTCATCGGGCGCGATCAGCACCTGCAGCCCGCGCATCCCGCCCGACACCGAGATCATATCCCACAACCAGACGGTCTCGTCCAGGTACACGGGATAGGGCTTGCGGCACCCGAAGACGGTCACCGCGCCGCGCACGTAGCCCGTCAGATTCTGGACATCCTTGAGCGGCGCGGTCTCCACTTTACGGTCACCTGCCAACTGCGCCAACGCCTTGAGGTCGAGCTGGCAATCGCCGGGGATCACCGCCAGGCACACACCATTGCGGTCGCCCAGCGCGACCAAAGTCTTGAAGACCTGAGCGGGCGGGAACCCAACCTTCGCGGCAACCGTCTCCGCCGACAAGTCCTCGGGGTCCACTTCGTACTCGCGCGTCTCATACGTGACGCCCATTTGATCGAGCAGGCGGACCGCGTTGGTCTTTGCCGCCATCAGGCGAGCAGCCTCTTATGCTCCGCGACGGCACTCGAGTGCGATGCCGACGCCGCGAGATTGTTCGACTCACGCGGATCCCGATCGTGATCGTACAGCTCGGCCCCGCGCTGGCCACCGTCCCACTCCGTGTACCGGTAGCGCTCGGTCCGCACACTTGCTCCCATCGTCTGGCCGCGCCGGATGTAGGAATACGCGGGATGCTTCCATTCCGCCCGCGGATTCTTGAGCAGCGGCCCGAGCGATTCCCCGTCGAGGCTCGCCGGAGCCCGCAGGCCACACAGGTCCGCAAGCGTGGGGTACAAGTCCACCAGTTCCACCGTCCGTGGGGACACGCCTCCCACCGTCATGCCCGGCGCGCTGATGATCAGCGGAACACGGGTGGACGCCTCAAAGAGCGACATCTTCGACCACATGCCCTTCTCGCCCAGGTGGAATCCATGATCGCCAAAGAAGACGACCACGGTGTTGCCGCGGTGGCCGGACGCATCCAGCGCGTCGAGCAGGCGTCCCAACTCGGCGTCCATGAAGCTGGTGGCCGCGTAATAGCCTGCGATCATCTGCCGCGCTTCGGTCTCGCTCGCCGGACGCCGGATGAAGATGTCGAAGTTGGTCCGGTAGGCGGGGGAATCCGCGGGCGGCAGGGGCCGGAAGTCCGGCGGCAGTTCCATTTGCGCGGGATCGTAGAGATCAAAGTACTTCCTGGGCGCGAGGAACGGCACATGCGGCTTGGCGAAGCCCGCGGCGAGAAAGAACGGTTTCGTGTGTTTCTGTTTGAGCAACTCGATGGCGCGGTTGGTGTTTCGCACGTCTGCGGTCTGCGCGCCGGCATCGTCGAGCGCCAGCCACCGGTCCGCGGTCTTCTCGCGATCCTTCTGTTGAGCCGGATTCCGGGGAGCCTGGCGGCTGAGTGGAGTCCCGCCGGTGTCCCATGCCTTGTCGTCGTCCAGACCGCCGTGGAAGATCTTCCCCGAGACCATCGTGTGGTACCCGTTCTGGCGGAAAAACTGGGGCATCGTCACCACGTCCGGCATCTTATCCCGGAACCAGGTCAGGTTTTCCATGATCTGAGTACGCGGCGGCCGCCGGCCGCTGAGCATCGAACTGCGCGAGGGGTTGCACAGCGGATATTGGCAATACGCACGGTCGAACCGCACCCCGCGCGAGGCCAGGCGGTCGATATTCGGCGTCTTGACCGCCGCTCCGTAGCATCCAACCCGCGTATTCAGGTCGTCGACGGCGATGAACAGGACGTTCATGGGCTGCCTCTGCGCGGCAGCGGCGGCCGGAAATGCGGCGAGAAGGCGGCGTCGGCTCAGCATGGCCGTAGGATACCGCTTCGGCGCTAAACTAGGAAATTGTCCATGGAAGCCACGGGGACCAGCGCGCCCGCTCAAGCCGCCGCTCCGCTCGATGTGCGGATCCTCGACGTCGTGCGCGAGATGCTCGCCGAGCAGGGCAAGGAGCGCCTTGGCGCCAAGGCCACGCCATCGTCCAGCTTTGAGCGCGACCTCGGACTCCAGAGCCTGGACCTGGTCGAGCTCGTGGTCCGCTGCGAGACCAGGCTCGACGTCGAGATTCCCGATGAGATCGCTGACGTCGCCGACACCGCAGCCAGTTGGGCGAAGGCAATCCAGCAGGGCACCGAGGACAAAGCGGCGCGGTCCGAGTACCGGATCGTCCCACCGTCGGGAGACGCTGCTCCCCCGCCGGTCCACGCCCGCAATCTGGTCGAGGTCCTGAACTACCAGGCGGACGCCTCAGCCGGCCGGATCCACATCCACCTGCTCGAACAAGGCGGTGGACAGGGACTCACGGCGGCGCAGATCCTCGAGGCCGCCACCGTGGTGGCGCGCGGCCTGATCTCGGAAGGACTCAAGCGCAATCAGACCGTCGCGATCCTGCTGCCCACCGGTGCGGACTTCTTCGCCGCCTTCTTCGGCGTGGCGATGGCGGGTGGAATTCCGGTCCCGATCTATCCCCCGGCCCCAGGCGCGAGTCTCGCCCGCTACGTCGAGCGGCAGATCCATGTCCTGCGCAACGCTGAGGTGAAGTACCTGATCGTGTTCAATCAGGTCCGGCCGGTGTCTCGCGTGGTCAGCGTGAACCTCCGGAACGTCGATGTCTTTACGATCGCGGACCTGACCGACACCGGGCTCCATTCCTCGTGCCGGCTGCCCGAACCTTCGGATGTCGCGCTGATTCAGTACACTTCGGGGACCACGGCCGACGCGAAAGGCAGCGTCCTCACGCACGCCAGCGTGCTCGCGAACCTGCGCGCGATCGGGCAAGCCACCGGAGTCCGCGGCGACGACGCGGTGGTCACCTGGCTGCCGCTCGCGAGCGACCTCGGACTCGTCGGCTGCTGGCTGTTCAGCCTTTATCACGGCCTGCCGCTCACCGTCATCCCGCCGCAGGAATTCCTGGAGCGGCCCGAGAGTTGGCTGTGGGCGATTCACGATTCGCGCGGGACACTTTCAGCCGCACCGAACTTCGCATACGAGTTGTGCGCCCGCCGGATTCCGATGTGGTCGATCGAAGGCATCGACTTGAGCTGCTGGCGCACGGCGGTGAACGCCGGGGAGCAGGTGCTGCCCTCCACCGTCGAAGCCTTCACGCGGCGGTTCGCAAGCTCGGGATTCCGGGCTGAAGCCATGACACCGTGCTACGGCCTTTCCGAAAGCTCAGTGGCTCTCACGATTCCGCCGCCAGACCGTGGTCCGCTGCTCAGCGGCGGTGTGTTCTCGACTGGCCCCGCACTGCCAGGCCATGAAATCCGGATCGGGGACAATGGACGCATCCAATTCCGCGGTCCTTCGCGCTGCAAGGAGTACCAGCACAATCCGCGGCTCACGGAATCTTCCATCCACGATGGCTGGATGGACACGGGCGACACCGGATTCATCGAAAACGGCGAGTTGTACGTCACGGGCCGGGCCAACGACGTGATCATTCGCGAAGGCCGTCCGATTTCGCCGGAGCTCGTGGAAGCCGCGGCCGCCAAAGCCCCGGGCGTCCGTCCAAGCGGGGTGGCGGTGATCGGCGCGCCTGACAAGGAGCGTGGATCGGAGAAGCTGGTGGTGATCGCCGAGACCACGGCGGTCGAAGAGTCCGACATTCCGCGCGTGGACGCCGAGGTCCGCACGGCGGTCAAGAGCCTGCTCGGAGAGTTCCCCGACGAGGTATGCTTGATCCCGCCCAATACGCTCCCCAAGACGTCGAACGGAAAAATCCGGCGCGGCGAGGCGCGGTCGCTGTACCGCGACGGCAAGCTGGGAGCGCCGGTACCAGCGCCGTGGGTCGAGATGACCACGCTCTGGTGGCGGAACCTGGGCGCGCTCGCCAAACGGACCGCCAAGCAGATGAAGCGATCGGCCCGGAGCGCGCTCTTCGGAACGGTGGCGCGCGGATACGCCGCTGCCGCCGGGACCTCGCGGCCCACCGCGACGCGGCTGCTGTCGATCATCGGACGCCGCGCCACGCACTCGGGCTCCCACCTCAAGGGCCCCGCGGTGGTGGTCGCCAACCGCGCCGCGCGGCTGGATCCGCTCGCGCTCGTGTCCGTGATCCAAGGCGACGTGACGTTGGCCGGAGACAGCGCCTTGCACGCGCTCCCCGAATGGATCGCAAGCATGCTGTCGCCGCTGGTAGCCCATTCCCCGGCGGAACTTGAAGCCGCACTCAAGCGCGGCGGAGTTGTGGTCGCGTTCCCCGACAGCCCCATTGGTATCTCCGCCCGGCGCTGCCGGATCCGTTTGCGTGCGCTCGGAGCGGCGATCGCGGCCGGGGCTCCGGTGATTCCGGTTGCGATGCAGGAGCGGCGGGGGATTTTCGTCTCCCGCGGCGCCCCTCCGATCGCCACGCAGGACGGGCTTTCGGCGCGCGATCTGCGGGAAAAGGTAAAGGAAGCCATCCACGCGATCTATGCCTGAGCTTTCGCCCGCCTTGTGCGGCAAGCTTCTGCTGTGTTTCCTCATTGGCTCGATCCCTTTCGCTGTTGTCTCGATGTGGGGCACGGGCGTCGACATCACGACGTTCGGATCGGGCAATCCGGGCTTCAACAATGTCCTGCGTTACAGCAAGTGGCGAAGTGCGCTGTGCCTGATTGGAGACGCCGGCAAGGGCCTGTTCCCGATCTGGCTGTTCAGCCGTCCGGACGACCCGGTCACGGTTCCCTGGCTGTTCGGCTTCGCCGCCATTGCCGGCCACTGCTACTCGCCGTTCCTGGGCTGGAATGGCGGCAAAGGACTGGCCACCGCGGCGGGTGTGATGCTGTACCTGTTTCCGCGCATCGTGCTGCCGTGCGTCCTCTGGTACATTATCTGGCGGATCATCGGCTCAAAGGCCGGCTGGAAGGAACGCGGCGCGATCGCAAGCCTCAGCGCCGCGCTCGTGTTCGTCGTGCTGCTGCTCGTCTTCAGTGGCTGGCAGCAAGCGGCGCTTGGGGCTGCGCTGCTCGCCTTCATCGCCTTCCGCCACAAGAAGAACTTCGCCAACATGGCCGCCGCATGATCCGCGGCCTGGCTTTTTACGACATGGACGGGACCCTGGTGTCGAGCAACGTGATCCATCAGTACGCCTGGTTCGCGCGGCACCATCCCCAACGGGCTCTCCGGATCCCGTGGCTGTGGATCTCCTATCCGTCGTTCGCCGTCGAGCTTGTCTCCCGCGAATGGTTCAACGTGGTCTTCTTCCGCCAATACCGGGGCATGCAGCGCCCCTGGCTCGAGGACTGCGCGGAAGCGATGGCGCGCGCCGTGCTCGACCCCGCGACCTTCCCCGGTGCGGCGGACCTGGTGGCACGGGATCGCGCCGCTGGGTACCGCACCGTGCTGCTCACCGGGTCGCTCGACTTCGCCGTGACGCCGCTGGCCCGGCGGCTTGGCTTCGATGAGGTGGTTGCGAACCGCCTCGAGTTCGACCGCAGTGGATTCGCCACCGGGCGGCTGGTCCAGCCACTGCTCGCGGGACGCACGAAAGCGGACGCGGTCCAGCGTCTGCTCACCGGGTATAATGTCTCACCGGACAACGCGAAGGCGTATTCCGATAGCACGTCGGACCTGCCGATGCTCGAAGCCGTCTCACAGCCCGCCGCGGTGAATCCGTCCTCCGGACTCCGGCGGGTCGCGAAGGCGCGCGGCTGGCCGGTGCTGGATCTACGATGAAACCGGTCCTCGTCACTGGCGCCACGGGATTCCTGGGCAAGCACCTGGTGCAACAGTTGCTCGCGCGGGGCGAAGCTCACGTGCGGATCCTGTGCCGCGGCGCGGCGCCGTCCGGCTCCCCTGTCGAGGCGGTGCAAGGCGACATCACGCGCGCTGACGACGTGGCGCGGGCGGTGCGTGGCGCGGCGCGTGTGTACCACCTTGCCGGCTTCGTGTCGCGCGATCCAGCGGATTCGCAGCGGCTCTACCAGGCGCATGTCGACGGGACGCGCAACGTGCTCGATGCCGCCGCGCGCGAATCAGTGGAGCGCGTCGTGGTTGTGAGCACCTCCGGAACCATCGCTGTCAGCCAGGCCCCGGTTGAGCACGCGGAAGATTCCGGCTACAAGGAAGATGTGGTGCGGGACTGGGCCTACTACATGAGCAAGATCGCGGCCGAGCGGCTCTGTTTCGACGAGTGGCAGAGGCGGCGGATTCCGCTGGTGGTGGTCAACCCGTCGCTGCTGTTGGGGCCGGGCGACGAACGCCGGTCCTCGACCAAGGATCTGGAACGGTTGCTCGAAGGCCAGTTCCTGTCGCTGCCCGTGGGCGGCGCGAGCTTTATCGACGCACGCGACTGCGCGGCGGCGCTGATCGCGGCAATGGATCGCGGCCGGCCCGGCGAGCGCTACCTGCTGGGCGGCGCGAACTGGCCTTTCGCCCGGATCATCGGGGAAGCGGCGCGGCTGGCCGGGATCCGGGCGCCGTGGATGAGTTCGCCTCCCTGGCTGTCGTTACTGGTGGCGCCGCTGCTGCGCAAGGTGATGCCCATAGCCGGCCGGAAATTCGATGTCGAGGACGCAACCATTCAAATGTCCGGCGTGTTCTGGTATTGCAACTGCGCCAAGGCGCATCGCGAACTGGGACTGAACCCGCGCGATCCGGTGGAGACACTCGCCGCGACAATGCACGAATTGAAGGCCCGCGCATGACCACTTGCGCCGTGATCAATCCGGCGTCGGCCGGCGGCCGTGCGGGACGAGTGTGGCCCGCGATCGAGCGGCGGCTTGGCCTCCAAGGTCTCGAAGTCCGGATCACACGGGAACCCGGCGAGGCGGCGGAGCTAACCCGGTTCGCGTTGAAGGAGGGCTTCGACCGGATCCTGGCGGTCGGCGGCGACGGGACCGTCAACGAAGTGGTCAACGGGTTTTTCCAGCAGGATGTCCCGGTGAACCCCGCGGCCTCTCTCGCGCTCGTGCCGATCGGCACCGGCGGCGATTTCAAGCGCAGCCTGAATATCGGTGGCGTGGACCAGGCGATCGAGGTTCTGCGCCATGGCCATCCGCGTCCTGTGGATGTGGGCCGGCTTCGCTACCGCGACTATCAAGGCCAGATCCGCACGCGCTTCTTCATCAACGTGGTCAGCTTCGGAATGGGCGGTGAGGTGGCCGCGCGCGCAAAGAACTTCCTGAGCAGCGTCAGCGGGAAGGCTGCATTTTTCTGGGCCACGGGCGAAGTGTTCCTGCGCTACACGCCCAAGATCGTCGAGTTGCGGCTGGACGGCGAGCCGGCGGGGACCCGGCACCGGATCCTGAACATCGCGATCGGCAATGGGCGGTTCCATGGCGGTGGCATGCATGTGTGTCCGCGGGCCCGGCTCGACGACGGATTGCTGGAGGTCACGGTGATCGAGGCACTGGGGATGTACGAGCTCGCGCGCGACATCAAGGTGCTGTATTCCGACAACCTGTATGTTCATCCGAAAACCCGGCACTTCCATGCGAAGAGCATCGCCGCGGATGCTCAATCTCCGGTGTCGATCGAGGTGGACGGGGAGCCGCTGGGAACGCTGCCGGTGGAGGTGAGCTTGATTCCAAAGGCGATTTCGGTGTGGGCTTCGAGCTAAACCCCAGCCGGAGCCGCCCAACTCGCCGCCAACGACCGCTTCGCCCTTTGGATATGGACCCGCAACTCCTGCTGCAGCCGGACCGCGTCCCGTGCGTCAAGAGCCTCATAGATCCTGCGATGCTCCTCACGCTCCTGTACCAACCGCGCCCCACGGTAGCCTTCCGCCAGATGGACCCGCGCAATCTGGATGTTCGCCTTCAAGCCCTCGTACATCTCCGCCAACTTCTGATTCCCCGCCGCCCGCACCAGGATCCCGTGGAACTCGGCGTTGTGCGCCTCGTCCCGGACCTCCCCGTCCATCGCCGCCAGCAGCTCCCGCAGCCGGCCGAGCTCCGCCGCCGTGATGCGCGACACCGCTGATTCTGCCGCCAGACATTCGAGCGCGCACCGGATGTCGAACGTCTCCTCGATGTCCCGGGCCGTGAAGCTCGCTACATACGTCCCGCTCCGCGGTTGGATCGAGATCAGCCCCTCCGCCGCCAGCGCCTGGATCGCATGCCTCACCGGCGTCAGGCTCACCCCCAGCTTGCCCGCTATGTCCGGAATGTTCAGCCGCTCCCCGGGCTGGAAGACGTGCGTGAGGATCGCCTGCCGCAGCGCGCTGTAGACTTCATCGGTCGCGCGCTGTTGGCGGATCCGCGTCAATTCCATGTCTTACCAGGATACACGGCGCAGCTTGTAAAAGATCAAGAATCTGAAATATTTTTCTTGCCAACCAACTCTGCGATGTGGCACCATAGAGTAGCCGTTCATGAATCGCCGCGACTTCATTGCTTCGGCCGCGGGCGGCTACTCACTTATCGTCCTCGCAGACCAGCTTCCTGCCGCACAATCACCATCAGCCGGGGCATCGTCCGTGGTCCGCAAACGGAAAAGGTGCGTGACTACAGCGTGCCGTACCAAATTCAGAGGGCCAGTGGATCCCGCTGGCCAGCGTCAAGGGAAACTACCAGCTCGTTGTTATGCATAGAATCGCCGCTTTCGTTTTCACCGCTCTCGCCGCGCTGGCCCAGCAGGGAACCGGCACCATCAGCGGAATCGTCACCGACCCCCAGGACGCCGTTGCCGCGGGCGCCGGGATCCGCGTACGCAACACGGGCACCAACATCACGTTCGGCACGCGCACCAATGACCAGGGCTTCTATACAGCCCCAGGCATGGCTGTGGGCGAATACGAAGTGACCGCCGAGCTCGCCGGATTCAAGCGCGCCGTGCGCAGCGGAATTACCCTGCAGGTGAACCAGAACGCGCAAGTCAACATCCGCATGGAAGTTGGCCAGGTGGCGGAAACGGTGGAAGTGGTGGGCGAAGCGCCGCTGGTCAATACCTCGAACGCCACGGTGGGCGAGGTGATCGAAAACCGCCGCGTGCGCGACCTTCCGTTGAACGGGCGCGGCGCGCTGGCGTTGACGCTGCTGACCACGGGCGTAGTGTCCAACGCCGGTCCCACGAATTCCGGATTCGGCGACCGCGGCATCCAGATCTCGTCGATCTCAATCAACGGCAGTCCGAATTCGATGAACGCGCAAATGCTTGACGGCTCGAACAACATCCTGAGCTATGTCGGCGAAGTGGGCGTCCCTCCCGCGGTGGACGCCGTCGAGGAGTTCAAGGTGCAGAGCGGACCCATGTCGGCCGAGTTCGGATTTACCGCGGGCGGCACCATCAACCTGGTGACCAAGTCCGGTACGAACCAGATTCATGGTTCGCTGTACGAGTTCCTGCGCAACGACAAGTTCGATGCGCGGAACACGTTCGCACCCAACAAGCTGCCGTTCCGCTACAACCAATACGGCGGCGCCGTTGGTGGCCCGGTGCGCAAAGACCGCACCTTCGGATTCTTCAATTTCGAGGACTACAAGTCGCGCCGGAGCAATCCGCGCATCGCGACGATGCCGCTGGCCAACTGGCGCAACGGCGATTTCAGCAATCTGTTCACGGACCGCGGCGAGCTCATTCCCATCTTCGATCCGGCCACCACGCGGGCGAACCCGGCGGGCGCGGGCCAGGTCCGCGACGTGTTTCCGGGCAACCAGGTGCCGCGGGGCCGTTTTGATCCCATCACGCCCAAGATCGTCGAGCTTTATCCGCTGCCCAACCGGGTCCCTCAGAACGCGTTCACCCAGGCGCAGAACTTCCAGGACGCGGCACGCAGCACAATCGACTGGCGCCAATGGAACTTCAAGGTGGACCATCGCATCAACGACCGGAACTCGATGTTCGTACGCTACACCTCAGCCCAGCACAAGCCGTTCGGGAATTCGTTCTTCCTTGATCCCAGCGCCGGCGGCAACCGCTCCGACGACCAGACCAACCGCAACGCCGTGGTGAGCGACACCCACACCTTCTCTCCCACCCTCATCAATGACCTGCGCGTGGGCGTCATGCGGCAGTCGTTCATTTTCGTGGCCGTGAACTACCTCAAGGACTGGCCGCGCAAACTGGGACTTCCGGCGAGCGTGCCGAACGACCAGATGCCCGCGGTCAACTTTGGCCACGGCGAGATTGGTGGCGGCGCGGCCGGCAACCGTGGGTCGTTCAATTGGGACATCCAGGACATGGTGACCAAGATCACCGGCAACCACACCTTCAAGCTTGGCTACAACCACCGCCTGTTGCAGGGCGGCAACCTGCAGGGGGCGGCGCTGTCAGGAAGCTACGCATTCGCAGGACTCACGACAAATCCGCAGGCGCCTGCCGCCACTGGTAACAACTTGGCGCAGTTCCTGTTGGGCGAAGTATCCAGCGCTGGCATCGACCGGATCCTCGGCAACAGTTGGCATGGATTCTCCTCGAGCGCGTTCATCCAGGACGACTGGAAGGTGACGCGCCGCCTGACCCTGAACCTCGGCTTCCGCTACGACTTCCAGCAGAAGCCCTACGAGCGCCACAACGGCCAGATCAACTTCGATCTGTTCGGTCGGGACCCGGTGTCCGGCCTCCAGGGGCGGACCGTGTTCGCGGGCGTCGACGGCCAGCCGCGCACGTTCTTGAAAGAGGACTACAACGACTTCGCACCGCGCGCTGGCTTCGCGTTCGACATTTTCGGCAACGGCCGGACCGTGCTCCGTGGCGGCTACGGGATCTTCTATCCTCCCGTCTTCTGGCGCAACTTCCTCGGCAACACGCAATTGTTCTCGACGAATAACACGCAATACGTAGCGCGCGCGCCGGGACAGCGGGCGTTCCTGTTCGCGCAGGGATTGCCTTCGCCGCCGATCGAGTCGCCTGGCTCGAGGGCTGGTCCAAGCGCGCTGCTGGGACAAGCTGTCAACACCATGGAGGACGACAAGACGACACCGGTGACCCAGCAGTGGACCGCCTCGCTGCAGCAGGAAATCCGCGGCTGGCTCTTCGACGTCACCTACGCGGCGAACAAGGGCAATCACTTCATCGCCAACAGCTACGGCATCAATCAGCTCACGCCGGATGAGCGGAAGCGGTTGGGACGCACACTCCAGGACGTGGTGCCAAACCCGCTCGCCGGGCGCGTTCCCGGAGGACTGGGCGCGGCCACGGTGACGCGCGAGCGCACGCTGCTGCCGTATCCGCACTACAACAGCGTCAGCATCCGCAATCCGCGGTACGGCAACTATCTCTCGCACCAGATGCAGTTCAACGCGAAGAAGCGCATGTCGAATGGCCTTCTGGTGCACCTGGCCTACACAGCGGGAAAGAAAATGAGCGACGGCGTGTCGGTCCCGGTGGACTTCGGACCGGTCGAACAGACCAACGAAAACGGATTCCAGGACGGCTTCACCAACCGCAAGCTGAATAAGGCTCTCGATCCCGCCGATGTCGCACAGCGCAGCGTCGTGAGCGTGCTGTATGAGCTGCCCTTCGGAAAGGGCAAGCTGTTCGCTCCGTCGAACGCCGTCGCGGAGAAGATCGTGGGCGGATGGCAGCTCAACCTGATCAATGTGATTCAATCGGGCATCCCGCTCACGGTGCGCGGGGCGAACAACTTCGCCGCCGACCGTCCGAACTCGACGGGCGTCAGCGCGCGGCTCGACGGCGCCGTCCGCACGAATTGGTTCCGCACCGACGTCTTCGTGAATCCACCCGAGTTCGAGCTGGGCAATGTCGGGCGCACGCTTCCCGACGCCCGGCACCCGGGCGCGGTGAACTTCGATGTCTCGCTCATCAAGAATACGTCGATCACCGAACGCATCCGGCTGGAGTTCCGGGCCGAGGCCTTCAACGTGGCGAACCGCGTGAATCTGGGACTGGCCGACGACAACTTCTCACCGGGCGCGGACGGCCGGAACCGCAGCTCCACGTTCGGCACCGTCAACTCGGCGCGGGATGCACGCATCGGACAGCTTGCGCTGAAGGTGATTTTCTAGTAGCTTCACTTCGATGCACCTGCGCTGGTGGATCGCGATCCTGCTCTTCCTGTCCACGGTCATCAACTACCTGGACCGGCAGACGCTGTCGATCGCCGCGCCAGTGATCACCAAGGAACTGGGGCTCTCGGCGGTTGAGTACTCCTATATCCTCAACGCGTTCCTGGTTGCCTACACGCTGATGTACATCGGCTCGGGGATCCTGGTGGACCGCTGGGGCACACGCATGGCGCTGGCCGCGTTCGTTGCCTGGTGGTCGGTGAGCAACATGTTGCATGCCTTCGCGCAGTCGGCCATGCAGCTTGGATTCTTCCGGATGCTGCTGGGGATCGGCGAGCCGGGCAACTTCATGGCCGCCTCCCGCGCGATCTCCGAGTTGTACGAGCCCAAGGAGCGCGCCTTCGTGCACGGCCTGGTCCAGGCGGGCGCCTCGGTCGGCGCGGTGATCGCGCCGCCGGTGATCTATTTTCTGCTGCAGGCCTACAACTGGCAGACCGCGTTCGTTGTCACCGGCGCAACGGGATTCCTCTGGCTCGCCGCATGGCTGTGGCTCTACCGGACCCCGCCGGTGGATCCGGCTACCGCACCCGCGCGTGTTCCCTGGCTTTCGCTGCTGCGCTACCGGCAGACTTGGGGACTGATGCTCGGGCGGTTCTTCTCCGATCCGGTGTGGTGGTTCTACCTGTTCTGGCTGCCGAAGTTCCTCACCGAACGGCGCGGATTCACGATGAAGGAAGTGGGGATGCTTGCGTGGCTGCCCTATTTGACCGGAGACATCGGCGCGATCGTGGGCGGAGTGCTGTCGGGATACCTGGTGAAGCGCGGCTATGAAGTGTCACGGGCAAGGTCCCTGGGCATGTGGCCCTTCGCGCTGATGATGCCGCTGAGCCTGCTGATCGCCAACGCGCCTTCGAACACGGTGGTCCTGGGCGTGATCTGCGTGGTGACGTTCGCGCACATGGCCTGGAAGTCGAACATCATGGCGATCACCAATGACATCTATCCGGGCCACGTGGTGGGCTCGCTCTCGGGGATCGTGGCATTCGGCAACGGACTCGGCGGGACGCTGTTCACCTGGATGACCGGACACATCGTGCAGCATTACTCCTACGACGTGATCTTCGTCATCATGGCCTTCATGCATCCGGTGGCGTACCTGATCATCCGGTGGCTGGTGCGGGGTCCGGTAAAGCTCGCGCCGTAGTTGATTCGGGCCTTCGCGGGTCTTTGAAGCATGAGGCCGGCGTGGCTCCTGTTGTTGACAACCGCCTGTCAGGCGGCGGAGTGGCGCGGGATCAATTACGCGCCCCGCGGCCATCCCTATTTCCGGATGCTCTATGACTGGCATTCAGCCGACCGGGCCACGGGGCTTCCGGTACGCCAGCTCGCCGCCACCGACATGGAACTTCTTCAACGGTCCGGCTTCAACACACTGCACGTCTACCTCTGGGATCAGCCCACGTTCGCAGACTTCCATCGCAAAGGATCCACCAAACAACTCGAGCCGGCGGGCTTCGCATTTCCGGATCCCAGGCTGTCGCCGCGCCGTCAATGGGAGGCCCTCGACGAGTTCATCGCGCTCGCTGGCCGCCACGGCTTGGGGGTCATCCCGCACTTCGTGCACACGCCCTTCAACGAAGACATGGATGTCCTGAGCGCCACCGCGGTGGAACAGCGCGCGGAAGAAATCGCGCGCTGGGCTTCGGTCTTCATCGAATACCTTGGGCCGCGGCACAAGAACATTTCCGCCTGGGGGATGCTGTACGCCAGCGAGCCTGCGCCAGCCGACGATCCCGCGCAACCGAATCCATACAGCCGGCTCTGGCGCAAGGTGTACGCCGCGCTCAAGCGGAAGGCTGGCGAAACGCCGTTGATCACTTTTCTGTTCCTTCCGTCCCGAGGCCGGGAGAGCGGATACAGGCTTGATGCCGCGGTCGCGCGGGAACGTTACGCTTCGATGCGGCGCCACTTGTCGTTCGAGCTCGGCGAGGCCGCCGGACCGGACCTGGTTTACACCTACGTCTTTGGCCCGGACCCGGAAGCGATCGAGTCCTCCCTCCGCGAACTCACCACCGGAGAAGGAGCCGTTCCGGCCGAACGGTTGTTCGTCGCGGAGTACGGCATCTCGTCACCCTTCGGCTCCTCGGACGCTCCGGTGATGGCGCTTGGAGAAAATGGCGCGCCTACGGTGGACCTGCAAGGCCAGTCCGAATGGCTGCGGGCGTCCCTGTGTGCGTTCCAGGCCTTGGGCATCAACAAGACTGCCTATTGGACCCTCTATGACGCCCCGGCGCTCTGGTCGTCGCCGGTGTGGTCGCTGCCGCCCGGGGAGGCGTCGCTCAACGGACATTGGGGGCTGGCGTTCGAGGATCGCTCGCGCGGATTCAAACCCGCATGGAGCGTCCTCGCCGCAGGTCACAACCAGCTACTCGATTGTGGCGCGCCGCGACCGCCGGCCGGCACATTCCTTCCCGATCCGGAGCCGGGGATTGATGTGCGGTCCGTTGTATCGGCCGCGAGCGGGATGCCCGCGAGCTGGCAGCCTGGGTCCCTGATCACGATGATCGTGAGCGGACTGCAGGGACTGCCTGCGCTCTGGCGTCCGACCGGGTTCCCGTATCCGCGATCTCAATTCGGGATACGGGTTGTGTTCGGCGGGGCCGAGTCCGGCGCGTTCCTGGAAATTGAGGATGGCGGGAAGCTGCAGCGGCTCAGAGTGCAGGTCCCATGGGAGACCCGAACCGCTACGACTGCGTTGACGGTCGAACAGGATGGCCGGACCAGCGCACTGCTGGTCAACCGGAACAGCGGATGGAGCGACTTCTTCCGTGGAGCGGATGGCAACGCGCTCGCAGTCCACGAGCGCTCAGGGGAAGCCGCGACTCCAGCGGATCCGGCCCGTGCTGGCCAGACGGTCCTCCTTTATCTGACGAATCTGAAGCTCCGTCCCGTGAGTACCCTGCCGGTCACTGGCCATCCGGACGCCACGGGTGCCTTGATTCGCATGAGTGACTCCAAGTCCGGATACCGCCTTCGGGTGGGGGAGACCCTTCATTCGCTAACGGATGCTACAGCATCAGTGAGACTGCTTCCCGGCGCGGCCGGCGTCTATCAGATGCGCCTGACCGTACCGCGGATCACGGAACCTGCCACCGCGCAGCTATGGTACCTTGAATGCCTGTCGACGCATGGGGTCGGCCTGTCATGCCTAGGAACAATACTGTTCACTTAAGAACATTTTTGTGATATCCTGTTTTAGGGCGATTGCCTCCACAAGGAGGCGATCGCATGACAATCACAGCCGTCGAGTCTTCCACACTCGCAGCGGTAGGCTATGACGAA